>Ga0326727_10000232_pt1 | contig 239417 bp, 184 predicted proteins | sample MB2enrmetagenome_FD_207643 | JGI IMG/M metagenome (GOLD analysis project Ga0326727, IMG submission 207643) | Lab enriched peat soil microbial communities from McLean, Ithaca, NY, United States - MB29MY | ecosystem: Environmental > Terrestrial > Soil > Wetlands > Peat | place: USA: New York...
GGTGGATTGATAAAGCTCATTGTTGCCCAGTTGCATTTTTGACCAAAGCAATCCGCTGCATCCCAGGGCGCTGAACAGGAAATCCTTGCTCAGGTTGTATTCGGTGGGGGCAGCCCACAGCGACGGCGCGCCCCCCAGGATGGTGGGCCGCGCGCTGCGCGGGTGGTAATTCTCCACCTCAGGTTCCATATTGCCGTACACCTGTTGGAACCCGAAGTGGTCCAGTTGGATTTCATTCTGAAGCCCTGGTTCTGCTCCGTGCCAAAACCAGTTAAAGATCAGGATATCCTTGGGAACCAGTTCTGCCACCTGCTTTGGCGTCATGGCCCCGGGGGTATGATAGGCCCATCCGTCGGGGGCCACGCGCGCTTGCAGGCCGGCGCCGCGCACGCTCTCCAGGAGGTAATCACCCCACATTGCCATCCTGATGTTCTGATTGGCCAGATGGTCATGAATCTGTCTGAGGTCCTTACCATAGAGCTGTCCCGGGTCTTCTCCATGGCAGTCCGAACAGAGCCCATACGGCGCGTACCATTCGTCGTGCGCGGCATGAATCATCTTGGGCTTGAGCACTGCGATGTACTCGTCCATGACGTCGAAGAGAAGCTCGTAGCTCTTGGGGTTGGAGGGACAATAGGTATCCGGCCACATGTCACCCGGCACATCCGACAATTCCGGGTGCCGGGCCAGCAAATAAAAGGCATGGCTGAGGGAGGGAATTTCGGGGATAAACTCGATATGGTTCTGCCCGGCCCAACGCGCCAGTTCCGCCACCTCCGACTTCTCCAGGAAGCTCCCGTCGCAGCAATCCTGGTGGGAGGAGTTCTGTTCTCTTCCATGCAAGGGGCCGCGAGGGTAGTTGCGCCGACTGTTATTCACGTCGCGGGCAAATTCCACCCAGCCGGCGTTTAACTCCGGGTGGCGGTCGAGCCGCATGCAGGCGTTCATTTCCACAATCAGGGTGTTGAACTTGTAAAGGGCCATGAAATCGGCGATGAAACGCTGGAAGAAAGGAATGCTGCCGTCGCCGGGAAGGAAGACCTTGATCCCACGAAAAGACTTGTCGGGCCAATCGCGAATCCGGGCCCCGCGAATAACGATGCGTTGATCCTGCCGGGCGACCAGTTGCCGAAGCGATTGCAGACCGTAGAAAGCTCCGCGGGCGTCGCTACCTCCCACCATCGCGGAATTGGCGTCCACGCGCAGGACATAACCTTCGGAACCGGGGTCTTGGGGAGTCAGAGTCAACGGGTGCTGCGCGCAGTATTGGCGGACCAAGGGGTTCTCGACCGATCCGAGCAATATGAACCGCCCTGTTTCCGGAAGGCGATCGGAGTGCCGGGTTTTGAGGGTGAAGCCGAATCGGTCGCTCATCTCCGTAGTGAGAAAACGGGCTAGAGAGCGATCGCCTTCGGAAGGAGTGGGGGGGAGCAAGAGCCTGGTTTCGTCATCCAGAACAAAGGGAGCACCGGAAAGGTCCAATTGCTGCGGGCGGGGAAAGATCGGCGGCAGCTCTCCGATCAGACCTTGCTTTTCTTTTTCCTGTTCAATGCTTCCCGGCGGGCGCAGGTCTGACCCCACGATGCCCTGCTGCGCACTCGCCACCCCGCACGAAGCCGCCATCGCCGCGCCCAGTTTCAAGGCATCGCGCCGGCTCAGGAGCTGATCGAGAAACGAAGTCGCGCCGCCTTGCTGGTTTCCGTTTAGCGCAAACTCGCCCGCCTGCTTGTGAGAAGCCATTCCGGACTCCTGTCAAGACGCACAGTTCCCGCGAATGCGGATATTACGGCCTGGGAAGGGTGCGGCCGGCGCCGGGCGCCGGCCGCTAGTAGCCGCCTCGCATCAGAAGCTCAGCCGCAAGGAGTATTGCAGCGTGCGGCCGATGTTGTATTGGTAGAGGTTCTTCAGCCCAAACGTGGGGTCACCGTAAGAAGTTCCGTTACCGTAAGGGTAGTCCTCAGGGGCAAAAACTATACTATTGGTCAGGTTGTAAGCCTCCATCCGGAATTGAAGTCTCATGCCCTCCCGGATGCGGAAACTCTTCGACAGTTGGGCGTCGATGTTCCACTGGACGGGCCCATCCACACCGGGAAAGACCAAAGGTCCGCTGAAAAGCGCATAGTCGGGGAGAAGTGCAAAGGCGTTAGGGTTGAACCCTAATCCGGTGGGGATATTCTGGGCCGGATTGCCGGTCGCGGCGTAGTTCCCCGAAAAGCGCAGGGGCTTGCCAGAAGTGATGTTGACAATCGAACTGGCAGACCAGCCGCCCAGAACGCCGTCGACCCAGGGATTGACTTGGCTCATCATCTTCCGGCCGCGCCCGACCGGCAGGTCGTAGATGCCGGACAATCTCGCTCGATGCCGAGGGTAGGTTCCCTCCATCCACAAGGGCTTCTGGCTGTAGTAGAAAGGCCCATCGCTTCCGACATTATCCCCGGCGTCCGGCCAGGCAGTTTGTTGCTCGTGGTTGTAAACGTAGGATGCCAGGAGGTTCATGCCATTCGAGTAGGGCCGCTGCACGCGAAACTCCACATTTCTGACCGTGTCGCCTTCTGCCGGCACATGACCTTGAAAAATCTCCTTGTATTGTGGATAGGGGCGAAGGAGTTGCCATAGGGATACGGTCGGCTGGTTGCGCAACCCCCCTGGGAACTGGGACGGCGTCAGGTAGTGGTAAAAGGGATTCGGATACTGCTGGGTCATGGCCGGTCCCGTCGTGGGGTTATAGTAGAGATTGGGGTTGGCCTCATTGGCGGGGAAGGAGTCCCACATACCATAGGAATCCAAATGGCGGCCGTTGTGGGCGACGAAGCTGATGTCGGCCCGGAGCTTGCCGGGCAGCTCGCGCTCGATCGTCAAGTTGAAGCGATCCACCCTGCCATCTTTGTAATTCTGGTCGCGGAAGCCGTCTCCCCAATCATCGCCAAACCCGTTGCCCAGGTTGGTGTTGGGGCCCAGGCTATTGCCTCTCACTGCCTGAAGCGGATTGTTGCTGGGGAAGGGATTGGCCAAGGCGCTCACGGGCACGCCTTGCTGCGATGGCAAGATGGTGCTGGTCGCACTGTAACCCACGTACATGTTCTGGTTGTTCGACAAAAGCCCATCCTGAACCTGCGAGTTCAGGACCAGGAAGCGGCCATAGCCCGCATTCAGGACGGTCTTGTCGTTCAGCCGGAGGGCAATGCCCGCCCGCGGCGCCAAGCTGAATCCTGGGGCATTGAACTGCGTCCGGTTGCTGCTGGTGGCAAAGATCCAGTTGCCGTTAGGCGGGGGCGTAGCAGCCCCTGAGCCGAGATACTGGGAGCGCAAGGCGGTTTCCTCAACGCTGTACTGGGGCGGATTGGCCGCCAGGGTGGAATTCGCGCTGTTCAGATCCAAGTAACGCGTGAAGCGGTTTTGGGCGTCCACGGGGGCGCTCTCATATTCGTAGCGCAATCCCAGATTGAGGGTGATGCGGCGGCTCACCTTGAAATCGTCCTGGGCATAAGCTCCGTAATAAAAGATGGAAACTCGGGACGGAGTCGAGTAGTAAGCGGCCGACCCGTCGGCCGGTGCGCCCAACAGGAAGGTCGCATAAGGATCGCCGCTTACCGCCGTGGGCGCATTGATGGAAGTGCTCGAGGTCGTATCCGCAAGGAAATTAAAGGTCATGTCAACGGGGAGCGAAACGTACGCTGCCTGGCGCCTTGTTTCCAGGCCGGCTTTGAGGCTGTGCCGCCCTTGCGTCCTTACGAGTTTGCCGGCCAAGTTGTAACTATGCGGGTGCTGAAACCAAAGATACTGTTCGCTGAACGAGGCGGCCCCACCCCCCGGGCCCATTGCCAGATAGGGGAACAGGATCTTGCCTGCCCACTGGTCACTATAGGACTGGTACCAGGTGTTGCCGGGCCATAGGCCCGCGAAGGCGCTCGCGCTCATATTGGCCACTGCAATGTCATCGTTCTGAGACGAATAGCCAAAGCGCACGTCGATCACGGTCGAGGGGTTCAGCGTGTAAACCCCGTCACCGCTGAAGCTCTTGGAAAGCATGACACCCCCCGAGCCGTTATTCTCGGCAGGTGAATTCATCCCCGTGTAGTCCGGCAGGGAGTTGGAGGCATGAAACTGGCTGTAGCGCCCGAAGATTCTCAGCTTGTCGCTCTGGTTCCAATCGACCCGGTCGGAGAAGTTGTAGTACTGGATTCCGAGGCCCACGGTGGAGCGGAAATTATCAGCCCCGGCGGAGTTGGCAGGCGTGGTGTTGGGCTTCCAGATGTATGACATCATCTTGAGCGCGGTCGGGTCCAGCATCGCCGGAGGGATGAGGTTGCCCGTAAACGGCGTGCGCGTTTGCGCCCCGGTTACCGGATCGACCACCGTGGTAAACGGGTTGTAAATCGTGCGCAGGCCACCACTGCTATTGAGCGACTGCGAGTAGTCACCGGTGCGTTCGGCAGCCGTGGGCAGCGTCATGACGGTAGTGTTCGGGGTCGACCCTCTCCGCCCTTCGTAGTCAAAGAAGTCGAAGAGCTTATTCTTCTTGATGGGGCCACCGGCGGAGCCACCCCAGATATTGCTGCGCGAAACGCTGGGGGTGCGGCTGATGGCGTTCGAGACCGCGTTGAGGGAGGGGTTGATGCCGTAATAAAATGCCGAGCCGTGCAGTTTGTTGGTGCCCTGAGGCGTCGACATGCTGATCACGCCGCCGGCACTGTGGCCGTACTCGGCATCCACCGCGACCTGCTCGACGACCTCCTCCTGCACGCCTTCGATGGTGGGCGTGTAAGATCCCTTGGGACCAATGACCGTGGAGCTGCCATCAATCAGGACGTCGTTCTCGCGGGACGTCTGTCCGCCGAAGTCCATTTCCGTGGCCTGCCACATGTAATAAGGCTTGGGTGCGTAAGGGTACACATTCACCACCGCGGGGTCGAGCAGTGCCGCGGTAAAGGGATTCCGCTCCTGGAAGGGCAATTGCGCGAGCTGCGTGCTCGTCACCGTCAGATCTTTGGTGGTGGTGTTCAATTGTAATGCGACGGGGTTGGCGGTGACGGTAACCGATTGGGAGAGGCGGCCGGGCTGGAGGGTGAAATTGACGGTGACATCGCCTCCGGTTTCCACCGCGACGTTTTGCTGGATCGATTTGGAGAATCCCGCCGCCACTGCCTCTACCTTATAAGTGCCGGGTTCGACCAAATCGAACCGATAGTCACCCAGGTTACTACTCTCCTTGGTCACGGAGACACCCGTGTTGACATTGAGCAAAGTAACTTTGGCGCCGGCGATCACCGCTTGACTGGAATCGGTGACGAGACCTTGCACCGTGCCCCGATAGTCTTGGGCGAATGACACACCCAGGCTCGACGCGAAGAGGGTAAGGATAAGAAGACGCTTTATCATTTCCAAACCTCCAAATCCGCAGGGAAGCTCGCAGGTTTACGCCGGTGCGGTTACACGCGCCCGGGTCACCTTGCGGTTGCGGTGATCTTCTTCGAGGCGGGAAGCCGTTTCAAGTGAGCTACCGGTGAGCATACGGTGAGCAGGGGAGCGGCACCTTCTCCTTTGGGTGCTCGGCGTCAAATTTTTCAGGTAGTTGCAACTTGCCGCCCATTTGTGTATGTTATGGGCAGTCTTGGAGGGGTTTACCTCCCGCTTACCAGGTAAACCCGGTGAGTTTAGGTTAGCTCACCTGACGGTCTTTGGAAATGAAAGAGAAAGGACTGCTCCCGCTTACCTTGGTTTCACCCCCCGACGCCCGCTGGGAGCTGGTGCAGCGCGTCGCGGACAGTGACTATTTTTGCAAGGGCCCGAAACTTCGCGCCTTCCTGCTTTACGTCTGTGAGAACACCATTCTCGGCCGGAGCGAGAACGTGCGCGAGCAACTGATTGGGTGCAAAATCTTCGGGCGCCGCGCCGACTACGACCCCAGCGAGGACAACATCGTGCGCGTGGAGGCGCGCGAACTGCGCAAACGCCTGGAAGCCTATTTTGCCCATGAAGGCAAGGATGAGGCCGTGGTCATCGAGATCCCCAAGGGTGGCTACGTCCCGATTTTCCGACCGCGCGAAGAGCTCGCCCCACCGCCCGCGGAACCGCCCGAGTTGGCGGAAGTGGTGGTCATGCCCGTCCCGACCCCGCGCCGCGCCCGCCGTTGGCCGGTGGCGGTAGTGGCCCTGGGTCTGGTGGCTTGGGCGGCAGCGACGGTTTGGCTGGCCACAGAAAACTGGCGGCTCCGGCAGGCGTCCAACCCGAAAAACGCCTACGCCGGCGCTTCCCTCCAGGATTACTCGATTTACCCCGACCTTCTCGGAACCCTGGGCAAACTTCCCAATCGCGAGCCCCAGCTCGTGCTCTGCAACCCGAAAGTGATCTTGTTTTTTGGCTCCGCCACCGCCACTCCTTATGTGGAACCCCCAGGTAGCCTCGTGCCCGCGCCCAAAGAGCTCGACCGCACCTTTAGTTCGGCTCTCAATGGTCGAGATCGGGATATGCCCTACCATTTTTTCCGCGTCACGGGGCAAAACTATACTGGGACCGGCGAGGCCATGGCCGCCCTTCAACTCGCGCGGCTGATGGACGTCCTGCGCCGCCCCGTTCATCTGACGCAAGCGCGGTTTCTGAATTGGGACAATGTTCAGGACCAGGATCTGATTCTTCTGGGTGGTCCCTCCAGCAATGGCTGGACGTACCAGGCTGACGCCACGTCGGACTTCGTTTTCTCCGGGCGCAATGTGCTGAACCTCAGGCCGCTGGCGGGCGAGCCCCAACAGTACGCGGCGGGGACTGCTCCCCGGCCCGGCGGAGGCATGATGGAATATGGCATCCTCAGGATGCTTACCACACGTCATGGCTTCAAGACGTTCGTTTTGGCGGGGCTGAGCGGCGCGGGCACCGCCGGCGTGGCAGAGTTCTTCGCTACTCCCGCGAAAATGAAGCCCCTGGCCGAACGCATCGCCGCCGCCGCTCCCGGCAAACCCTTTCCTGCGGACTGGGGGGCCATCATCAGAATTGTGGTGCAGGATGGCTTGCCGGTCGAAAGTTCGGCCGTAACCTTCCGTCCGGCGCCCCCCTCGGCTCGTTAAAAACCTCAAGGCTCAATCGCGAATATAGGTGCGGAGCCGGCCCCGCGCAATTTCTCAATTTGCTGGCCGCAGAGCAATGTCAGATTCAGGCTTCGCAGGGACATCTTGACAGCAAAAGATGTCGAGAATAAGGATCTGCCTTGTAAGTTATTGAAAATAAAGGGTGGAAGGGTATTCCATCCTTTTAAGTATTTGAAAATAAACGAGTTGCTGCGTTTCTCGGAATTCCCCCCTATTGGCATTACATGGTCTTTCATGGGGAATCGTGGTTTGTCAACAATCGCGGCGGGGGGCGAAGGCAGTCACGCATGATTCTCATACCACTTTACATTTCCGGTGGAGGAGCCGATGGCCACAACGTCTTTGCGGCCGTCGCCGTTCACATCCGCGATGGCTAAGCCGGAAGTCGCCATTTCGGTATCGAGCAGTTGCCGCTCCCAATTCAATCCCGTTGCGTCGGCCGCATAGTAAACGAAGAGACTGGTTCCCGGCCCGCGGAAACCCGCCACGATCTCGTCGTTGCCATCGCCGTCCAAGTCGGCGCAGGCCAGCGCGTGACCTTCATGGAAGCCGGGGTCAATCACGTGCCGCGCCCACAACTCTCCCGGCGGGGCTTCGGAATATACCACCACCTGATCACCGTGCCAGGGTTCGATGGTGGCAAGGAAGCGCTTCCCCGCCACCTTGCCCACGCCGATTTCACTTGCACCCCGCTTCGGTCTCGACTGCTGATCGCCCACGCCCAGATGCGTGCGCGTCCAAGTGAGCTCGGCGCCGTAACCGGCGGAGTGAAACAGGTGTACACCCTCAAAGCTGGCGGTCAGAACCTCGTCGCGGCCGTCGCCATCCCAATCCAACACGTTCAGGCCGTGCACGACCGTCAAGGAATCGTCAATTCGGTGCGAAGGCCATTCGAGCGGCGGCACTTCTTTGGCTGAGGCATGTCCACGGCGAAAGATCTCCGGCATCTCGAACCAAGTGAGCGGAGCGGGCGCCTTGTATTCTGGGGCCACGGCGCCATAGCCCAGCAGCGGCGCGTCCACCAAACCCAGGCGACCCTTGCCGTCCAGGTTTGCCCAGCGCAGGCGATGCGAAGTGGGAATCTTGCCGAGCGGGCCGAGGCGCCACTCGCGGTCCCAATCCGCGGCAGGCTCGGCCCACCAAAGGCTGCCACCGTGCGTGCTGTCGTCGAGCGCGAAGTCGCTGGCCAGCGCCAGTCCCCGCGCCGGATATGCCGGGTGAAACAACGGCGCCAGGCTGATGTTCTTCTGCGTTGCGGTGGTGATGGGCCGCGGCTTCCAAGTGGGATTCTCGTACCACTCCACGATGCTCTTTTCGGAACTCAGCGCGAGGATATCCAAACGGCCGTCGCCGTTCACATCCGCCACCGCTACCTGATAGCCCTCGGGAATTTTCGCGACTTCGTGGGTTTGCCATTGAATCATGTGGCGCTTTTCCATCGCGGTGCTCCGTCGGCCTGCGGCATGTACAGGCCCTGCCGTGAGCGTCATGCCGAGCCCCAGCGTCCTTTGCAGAAAGACACGGCGCGACTGCTGCCCGCCACTTCCCTGGTGCGATTTCCGATTCTTCACGGGGCTAGTTTAGCGCGACTTCGCCTTGCGTGCAGGAAATTGCGAGCAACGTGGATGACGAGGGTTTTTGGCGCCGGCGCCTGAAATGTGTCGAGACAAGGTCGGACGACCGGCAGTTCTTTCTTCCCCAAGTGCCCGTCTAAACTCGGCCACATCGAGAAGCTACCACCCAAGGGCGGCCTTTTCGGGAAGCCGCGCTTAGGCGGCGCGGGATGATTCGAATTTGAGTTTGTCGGCAGGCGGCGTGCGTACATCCCAGGCCAAGCCCACAGATTTCAGCAGGCGGATGAAGCCATAGGAAAGGTCGACTTCCCAGGGACGAAGTCCGTGGCGCGCCGAGGTGGGGAAGGCGTGGTGATTGTTGTGCCACCCTTCTCCATAGGTCAAGAGGGCCACCCACCAGCAATTGGTGGAGAGGTCGGAGACATCGAAGTTCCGGTATCCGAAAGTGTGGCTGGCGGAGTTCACCAGCCAGGTGCTGTGGTAGGTGATGACCAGCCGGACGCACATGCCCCACACGACAAATGGCCAGCCACCCAACAGGTAAAGCAGGACGGCTAGTACGCTGGAGAGCGCCAGGAAATAGCGGCCCAGGAAATGATAAAAGGGCTGACGGAGCAGGTCCGGGGTATAACGTTCGGTGAGTTCATTCCAGTCCTTTTCATTGGGCGTCCAGAACATCCATAGGACGTGGCTCCAAAAGAAGCCATCGCGCGCACTATGCGGATCACCCGCTTCGTCAGAGTATTGGTGGTGCTGCCGGTGGTGCGCAACCCAGTCAATGGGGCCGCCCTCCAGGGTCAACGTGCCCAGAAGGGCGAGGGTGTATTCCAGGGCCTTGGAGCACCTGAAAGACCGGTGCGTGAGCAGGCGGTGGTAGCCCACGCAGATTCCCAGTCCCCCGAAAAGTGCGTGCATCAGGATGCAGATGCCAATTGCCGCCCAAGTGGTCTGCCAAAAAACCGCGATGACGCCCAAGTGCATCGCAATGATGAAAGCGGCTTTAATGGGCTTGAATTGGTCGCGCACGGGGACGTCCGGAGCGGCCGGCAGGGCCACACTGAGCTGAGCCATGTAGTTTCCTCAAATCCCCGCCCAGGTAATCCAGGCCGGCGATTTCTGTTATATTAGATGCGCGAGCGCCCTGTTGTATACAAACACCAAGCAATCAGACGTGGAGAAACCACCCCTTCGCCCTTATGCGAAGCGGTTCGCTTGGCATCAGAGAAGATTGTACCTGCGGGCGGGCGAGCCTTCACACCATTCGACAGCAATAAGAGAAGCGAAAACTCTAACCCGCTGAGCAGTCCAGCTACCCCGCCTTGCGGGTCTTAGACACGTTCGACGTTCGCCGCTTGCAAACCCTTGGGGCCCTTCTTCACTTCGAAGCTTACCCGGGCGCCCTCTTCGAGCGTGCGATACCCTTCGCCCTGGATTGCTGAGAAGTGTACGAATACATCTTCGCCGCTTTCCCGTTGGATGAATCCGTAGCCTTTCGCGGCGTTGAACCACTTTACCGTTCCTTGTTCCTTCATACTGAAAGCACCTGGTTAATGTGATTTTGGCAATTTGTCGAATTCGCAACGGCGGGAATACCCGACGGCTTCTGTAATACCTCGTCTCGCAAATCCTGTAGCCGTGATCTGTGCGCTGCGTGTTTGCGATTGCGCGGAGATTACCACAACAAACTGCGCGGTTGACCATACCATCTTTTTCAAAGGGGTGCTATTACAAAAACAACTAGAAAGGTCGCTCAGGACAATTTGTCAGATATCAGATCTCTCGCCGTTTATTGCCTTCAGATGTCGAAATCGGGACCATGATCCGGAAGGATTTGGCAAAGAACCATATGGGTTTCAGCAACCGAACCGGTCGTACCAACCTTCCCCCCTTCATTACTTATTGCACCCGCTCGCGAGCAATATGCCTGACCATTTCACTTGGCAGTTTCCGCAGGGGTCTCCGTTCCCACTGCTCCCGCCCCCCATGCGATTTCCCCGCTTCTCATCCGATCATCGCGGCCAAAGTAGCTCGCAATATGATATTTCTGGTTTAGACTCTTCTTTACGCCTCACAATGCCCCCTGAAGGCATACGAGTTGCGTTATTCTATGAAGATCAGAGTTTGATAACGTGAGGTTAAGACCGGATGGAACCTGAGCGGCAATGCCCACAGTGCGGACGCAATATCCCGTGGGGGCAAACACTGTGCCCCTTCTGCCCTGGCCACGGCGATTATTTCTGGTCACTGCGGCGCGATACATTTCTGGCCATTGTGATCGTGCTTCTGATCCTTTTGTTCGTCATTACGGGTTTTACCGTCAGGCGTTATCACGCGGTGGAAAGGGGCCTGGCGCAGGATTGGTACAGCCAGGGTGAGCAGGCTCTCAAGGCCGGGCACGCCGGTGCGGCGCTGGCGGACTTCCGCAACGCGCTGGCTTACTCGCGGGACAATTCCCTTTATCAACTGCGGTTGGCCCAGGCGCTCGCGGCCACGGGGCGCGTCCAGGAGGCACGCACTTACCTGCTGAGCCTCCGGGACCGTGAACCCGGGAATGGCCCCGTGAACCTGGAGCTAGCGCGGTTGGCGGTGCGCGAGCATATTATTCCGGAGGCCGTGCGGTATTTTCATGACGCGGTTTATTGCGAGTGGGAAGGCGATCCGGTGGTCCAACGCAGAGCCGTGAGGCTGGAGTTGGTTAAATTCCTTCTGGACTCTGATCAGAAGGCCGCGGCGCGCGCGGAGTTGATCGCCGTAGCCGCCAATCTTCCGCCCGATGCGGAACTGCAAACCAAGGTTGGCGAACTGCTCATGAACGCGGGCGGGTACGACGACGCGTTGAGACTCTTTCGCCAGGCGCTGGCCTCGAATCCGCATTCTGCGCTGGCGCTGGCGGGGGCGGGAGAATGTTACTTTCTAACCGGCCACTATGCCCAGGCCGAAACTTACCTGGGCAAGGCTTTACTGGAGGAACCGAATCTGACGCAGGCTACCGCAATGCAGAACACCGCGCGGGCCGTCCTGGATCTGGATCCCTTCATGCGCAGGCTGGGGGAGCCGGAGCGGGAACGGCGCGCGCGTCAGGCCATTGACCAAGCCATGGCGCGTCTCGAAGCCTGCGCCGCACAGCGGGGGATCGACTTGCAGGCCGCGGGTGGCGATGTCCTTCAAAGGCTTTACGCGCAAGCCATCGCGATACGGCTCACGATGCCGCAACGCAGCCCCAGCCGCGATTCGGAATGGGTCTCCAACACTATGGACTTGGTCTTCGAAATTGAAAAAGCCGCCACCCAAGCGTGTGGCGAGCCGCAGGGCTTGGACTTGGCGCTGGTGCTCATTGCGCGCGAGCAGGAAGGAGCACGGCCGTGAGCGGCGCACCAGCCAAATCGCCTGCGCCCCCTCCTTCTGTAGCGAGCGCGGTCTGGGCCAAAATTCGCCAGCGGATCGGTTGGCTGCCCGAGCGCGAAAAACTGCGCGAACCGCAGCTTTTCCTTCTCCTGGCGGTCATCATCGGCCTGATTTCTGGCCTGGCGGTCGTCCTGTTCCGGATCGCCATTGACTGGACGCGCCTGACCGTTTTTGGTTCCGCCCTCACGCCTCCCCCGGCCCGTACCTTGCTGGTGCCCACCCTCGGCGGGTTGGTGGTTGCTATCCTGGTTATAAAACTCTTTCCGCGCGCGCGGGGCAGTGGCGTCAACCAGACCAAAGCGGCCGTCTATATTTACGACGGCTTCGTTCCCTTCAATACGGTGGTGGGGAAATTCATATGCTGCGCCCTGTCCATTGGGACGGGGCAGTCCCTGGGGCCGGAGGACCCCTCGCTGCAAATGGGGGCCGGGATCGCCTCGGCGCTGGGGCGACGGTTGCGGCTGTCGCGTGAAAAAGTGCGTCTGATCGCGCCGGTGGGGGCGGCGGCGGGCCTGGCGGCGGCCTTCAACGCGCCGATTTCCGCGGTCCTGTTTGTCATTGAAGAGGTCATTGGGAATTGGACCGCCGGGATGTTAGGCGCCATCGTGCTCGCGGCGGTTTCGAGTGTGGTCGTATCGCGCTGGTTTCTGGGTGATCAGGCGCTGTTTCGCATCCCCGTCTATCACTTGGTTCATCCCGCGGACCTGCTGGCTTATGCGGCGCTGGGCGTAATGGGTGGCGTCTCGTCGTTGGCCTTTGTCAAGCTGATTGCTTACGCGCGGCCGCGGTTGAAGGCTCTACCGCGTTGGACGCAATACGTACAGCCCGCCTTGGCGGGATTGCTGATTGGTGTCATCGGCATCTGGTTTCCGCAGGTGATGGGCGCCGGCTACGAATATATCGACCAAGCCATGCACGACCAGTTCACCTGGCAGATCCTGGCGCTGCTGGCAGCGCTCAAAATCCTTTCCACCAGCCTTTCCTTTGTCAGCGGCACGCCGGGCGGCATGTTCGCGCCCACGCTTTTCATCGGCGCCATGCTGGGCGGCGCGGTGGGTGGGATCGAACATCACTTCTTCCCCTGGCTGACCGGTGGGGTCGGCACTTACGCGCTGGTCGGCATGGGGACGCTGTTCGCGGGATTCCTGCGCGTTCCCCTGACCTCCGTGTTTATGGTGCTGGAAGTGAGCGGCAATTACTCCATCATTCTCCCCGTAATGATTTCCAACACCATCGCATACCTGATTTCCCGGCAGTATCAGCGGACTTCGCTTTTTGATCTGCTTTCCCGGCAGGATGGTATGGACTTGCCTTCGATGGAAGAGCGTCGCGAACAAGTTTCTGTGCACGTCGAAGACGCCATGCGACCTTATGAGGGCGTCGTGCTCAACACGGAGGATCCCATCCAGGTTGCTCTCACCAGAGCCGAGGCTTCCGCGGAGGTCTTTGTCCTGGTCAAAGACAGTCGAGAGAAGTGGCACGGGATCCAAAAGGATGAACTGCACCGTTGGGCGCCCGGGATGTGCCAGACGGATCCTCTCCGCGACCTTCTCTCTGAAACGACCCTTCCTTGTCTTCATCCCGACCTGCCGCTCGATGAAGCCCTGCGCCGCCTGGGCGAGTGGCCCCTCCTGCCGGTTGTCAGCCGCGCCGATCTTGGCAAGCTCGAAGGCGTGGTGGGCCTCCCCGATATCCTGAGAGCGTACCGCGAGACCGGCTGAAGTTAACCGCCCGGACCGTCGTTGGATAAGTATTGATCGAGGGAATGGAGCTCGCGCGCGAGTTCGTCGACGCGATGCTCCAGCAGGTTACGAATGGAGAGCATGCCGGTGAGTTGGCCGCGGGTGTCGACAACCGGCAAGTGGCGGACGTGGCGCTCCACCATGTGGACCAGGGCATCCTTCTCGTGACTTTCGTCGGTGATGGTCTCGGCGGGGGAAGTCATGACATCGCCTACGCGAGTGTCCTTGGGATGGCGATGGCGGAGGACGACGCGGAGCATCACGTCCCGCTCCGTGAAGATGCCGAGCAAGTGGCCGTCATCGACTACGGCGATGGCGCCCACCCCGTGCTCGGCCATTATTTCTACGGCCTCCAACACACTCGCGTTGGGGGCGACGGCAGCAGGAGGAACACTGGCAATCTTGAGGAGACTCATCGCGGCCTCCGGGCAAAAAGAGATTTGGAAGTTAAGCTGTACAGATTTCGATTGACCCTGAAAGACTAAGAATAAATCGGCGGACAGCGGAAGTCAAGATGATGGCGCCGGGGCTGATGATGGCGCCGGGACCTTCGAGATCATTAAATGTCCAGGAGATAGCCGGCACCCATCAGGCTTTCAAATCGAACCGAATATACGCGCTCTCCCACCACGTTGGCCAAGTACTCGAGGATCGCGGTCAACTTCAAGGCGGCCGGCGTCTCCCGCAATTTCAACCAGTGGCGCACCATCAGAGAAGCGTAGACCAACTTGAAGTAGAGGATCAAAAGACGGTCTTCATACGTGTAGCGCTGATTGAAGTTCGCAGCGTTTTTGAGGAGGTAGGTGAGCGCCAGGAAATCACATTTGAGGGTCAGCGTCAGCCGCGGGTATTCCAGGGGAGAGCCCAGATCCTTGATCGCCTTCCGAACCGAAGGGAACTCCAGACGATTAGTGTTGGCGATCGATTGGAAAAACTCCTGCCGAAAGTGCCGTTGCAAGAGCTTTTGGCAAAATGTCTCGAGATAGAAGAACAGCAGCCCCGTCGATGTGATAAGGATCAGGGTTACGATGAGCACGACGCTCCTCCCTGCCACGTAGAATTTTGACTTGCCGGGCAAAGTGAGCCCGGAACCTCCTTTTCTAGCTGATATTGATTCGCAAATCTGTTCAATATTGCACACTTTTTGAATCTCGCCAGAATGTCCGTTTTTCCCCCTCGTTGGCCCAATCGAGCATCACGTCCACAGCGGCAGGGGACGATCCTTACTGCGAAGCCTGGGCGGGGGCAACCACCTAGACGTACTCCAGGATTCCACTTCAAAATACGCCACTACCGACGATGGGTCAGATTCGTGTATCTTATCAGCTATGTCGAATGAACCCTTTTTCTCCTTACAAGGACAAGTTGCGGTGGTGACCGGCGCCGGACAGGGAATCGGCGAAGGCATCGCTGCCCGCTTGGCGGACGCCGGCGCGCGCGTTGCGATCCTCGACACCAACCAGGCAGCCGCGGAGGAAGTTGCGGCGCGACTCAACGGTGTGGGGTTGCTCTGCGATGTCAGATCAACTCCTTCCGTCCAACAAGCCATGGTAGAGGTCGAGCGGCGGCTTGGCCCCATTCAAATCCTGGTGAATAACGCAGGGATTTCCGGACGGACGCTGCCCCTTTGGGAACTCGAGGAAAGCGATTTGGACCAGGTCTACGCCGTCAACCTCAAGGGCGTGTTTCTGACCTGCCGCGCGGTGATTCCCGGAATGCTGGCCCAAGGCTACGGGCGAATCCTGAACATCGCTTCCATCGCCGGCAAAGAAGGGAATCCCACGCTGATTCCCTATTCCAGCACCAAGGCTGCGGTTATCGGCCTGACCAAGGCGCTGGCCAAGGAAGTGGCGGGCAAAGGCAATATCACCGTCAATGCCATTTCCCCCGCCGTGATCAGAACCAAAATTCTGGACGGCATCGCCAAGGAAACCGTCCAATACATGGTGAGCCGCATCCCCATGGGCCGCACCGGGACCATCGAAGAAATCGCCGCGCTCGTACATTTCCTGGTATCGCGGGAGGCGTCGTTTACCACCGGCCAGTGCTACGATATTTCCGGTGGAAGAGCAACCTACTGACCGCTGCGGATCATTCAAACCCTCGGCGGGCGCACGCGGCGCGGAAGAGTTGGTAAGCCTCCTCGAATTTTTCCACGGCTTCAGGCTCCGGCGGGTGGGACTCCGCGATGCGGGTCATGCTGCGGATGGCGGCGGCCAAATTTCCCCCAAAGAGGATTGTCCCCGCGGCCAGGATGGCTGCTCCGAACGATGCCGTGGGATTCGCGCCACGCACCACGGTGCGGTTCATGAGGTTGGCGCGAAGTTGCGACAGCACGGGACTGGCGGCGGCGCTTCCGGCAGAGAATACCTCCTTCCCCACGCTCACTCCACAGGCCTCCAGCCGCTCATAGCCCCATCGCTCCACGCACGCCAGAGATTGCAGTTGCGCGGCGTAACCCTCGCTCGGGGAGGCCGCGCGCCCCTCGAAAAATGACTTGGCCTGGGGATGGGAGAAGGGGAATCGCTCCCCGCGCGTCCTGAGAAGATAGCACTGAACCGAGGTCGGCAAATGCGGGGCCGCGCGCCGGTCCATTTCGGCCGGAGTGGCGTCCGGTTCATCGAGCTGAAGGCTGCCGGGCCCCGTGTTGCTGGCCGCGCCGGGCGCCCACATGTTGCCGGGCAGATGGTGGCAATACATTCCCGGCCCCAGCCGAGGCTTGGTGGGCGACAGGACTTTCCAAACGAGAGTGGTCCCCAGGGTCGTGTTGGCATGGCCGGCTTCGCTGGCCCCGGAACCGATAAGACTCGCCATGCCGTCGGAGGCCCCGGCAAGCACCGGCACGCCGGCGGTCAATCCGGTTTCCTCGCTGGCGCGTGTGGAAACCTCTCCCACCTGATCCCCTGGAGCGACAACGCGGGGGAGCATGGAAACGGGGATATCGGCAAGGCCGACCGCCGCGTTCCACGCGCTTTTCTCCTGGTCGTAGCCGAGCTTGAGCGCGTTGGAGTAATCGCCAATTCCCCATTGCCCGGTCAGCTTGGCGGTCAGCCAATCGGCGGGATGCAGAATGTATGACGCGTGCTCCCAGGCGGAAGGTTCCTCCTGCCGCACCCACAGAGACTTGGCGAGGGAAAAAGAGGCATTGACCGGCGCTTGCCCGGCGGGAAGCCTCCGGTTCAGTTCGTCGGCCACGGCTCCGGCGCGCCCATCATCGTAAAGCATCGCCGGCCGAACCGGTTCGCCGTGCGCATCCGCCAGGACCAGCGAACCCGAGGTCGAGGTTACGGCAATCCCTACGATTCGATCCCAGCGCCGGCCGGCGCCCAGGCTTTCCCGCAGCTCCTTCACCGTGTGGCAGATGGCGCGCCACCACGCGCTCGGGTCCTGCTCGTGCCCCGACCCTGCGGCGGGCAGGTCGGAAAGCGCCGCGTGAGCTTCCGCCACAACCTCCCCGTCCGCCGTGGAGGCCAAGGCGCGAACCCCGCTGGTTCCGACATCGACACCGAGGACCATGGGAAAGTCTGATGGAATCATTTCCTGACGATTTGCGCTAATCCCATGTTGGCTGCTGACTCATTCTGAAGTGGCACAGCCATCTTGGCCGTGACCATTCATGGGCGGGACACCCGTGCCACATCGATCTGATCCACTCACTCGAAGCTCACTCCGGGGCAATTTCGGACGCCCGCTTGATGCGGGTGTCGGTGAAGAAATCCGCCTCATCGGTGCTGCGGGTGGAGAACTCCGAAACGATCGCCCCCTTCGGACCCGCCTGGAACCAATGCAGTGTGTCCGGCACCAAGGTGTATTGGTCCCCGGGTTTCAGGCAAACCTCGTGTTGGACGGTATAGTACGCTTCGGAACCCGCCGGCGGCCGCGCCTTGGGGCGAGCGGTCGGCGCGCCGGGTACGTAGAGGTACACCATCCCCCACCGGCAGCGAAAAGTTTCCTCCTTGCCCGGCCGGCCCTCCACCGTGGGGTGGCGGTGCTCCGGGCAGGTTTGGCGCGGAAACATGATGATTTCCTTGGCGCACACGCGCTCGGTGTTCACATAGGTAAGGATCTCGAGGCCCGTCTTCTCCAGTTCGCCCAGGCCGAAATCCGCCACCTCCACGCGGGCGCGCTCCTCCGGCGTCAAAACGATGCCTGCCTCTTTCATCATCTGGACCGTTTTCTTCACGCTGGTTTTGTATTTTTGCTCGGTGATCATGGGCTTCTCTCCCCTCCAACAAATTTGGAAATGCTATTCGGCCTTCCCTGCCGAACCGTAAGCTTGCAACAGCTCTTGGCATTTTAGCTTCACGGCCTCGCGGCCTGCCACCAGGATATCATCCTCGCCGCCCATGCCCATAAAAGGGTGGGGGCTCATCGGCTCATGGTACTTTGCGAGCTTTTCCCGCAGCGCGGCCAGGTAAGCCTGCTTCAGGCCGGTGCCAAAATTCACCTTGGCAACCCCCAAGCGTACGCATTGCGCCGCGTCCGCAAGCGGAATCCCCGTGCCGCCGTGCAAGACCAGGGGCACGGACACGACCCTCCCGATCTGGGCCAGCGCCGCAAGGTCAAGCGGAGCGTTCCCTGTCGTAAGAATGTGGACGTTACCCACGGCCACGCCCAAAGCGTCGATTCCAGTATCCTCCACAAAAACCCGCGCCGCCTCCGGGGTGGTAGGTTCCGCGTGTCCGTTCGCCGAAGCATCGGCCAGGTGGCCCACCTGCGCTTCCACAGAAACGCCGCTCCGGTGCGCCCGGGCCACCACCTGTCGCACCAGGCGGCGATAGTCGTCAGGCTCGAAGCCTTCATTTTCCACCATCACGGCGTTGAACCCGAGGTCGATGGCTTCCTCAATTTGCGTCAGGCTGGCGGACTCGTTGAAAAGCAGCGCCGCGGGAACCCGAGCCTTCGCCAGGCTCGAGCCCAGGGCCGCATAAAAGGTAAGATTCTCTGCGTGTTTGCGCCCCGGATGCATCAGAAAGCCACCGTTGAAACCCGTGATGATGGGCGAACGCTCCTCCGCCGCCGCCTCCACTACTGCTTGAAACGATTCGAGACTCCACGCTTCGCAGTAGCAAACGGCATAACCACCGCGCTGCGCATCCGCCAACAATTTTGACATCGACACTAAAGGCATGGGGGTGACTATTCCGGGCGGGGTAGCGCGGACCTGATGGCAAAGAAAAGCCTACCCCTTCTCTTCGCGCTTAGGCTATCACTCTGATTGTCGGAGTTCAATTTGAAATATTTTTGAGAATATTTCACCGCCGAGACACCGAGGTCACGGAGAGCAGACGGAGAACGACTGTAGGTCAACCGACAAGGAACGGGGATCTCCACGCGCGCAAGCACCGGGGCTTTTCTCAGTGGTCTCTGTGTCTCTGTGGTGAGGCTTTTTCTGGCGGCTGAGAGCATCGCGGTTGTACTCGCTTTTATCACGGTGGTAGTATCTCACCGGCAAAGCCGGATCGACCGAAAGCAGACCATGCCCCGCGATCATCTTCCCGAAAAGAAAGAATGTGGATGCCGTCACCGGAATGTACGGCACGAGAGCGAGCATAGAGTCATGCTGTTCGATCCAATCCGCCGGGTCCGGAAGCGAGGTGTTGTTCATGTCCAATCGTGCATTGAGAATGCTCGTGCCCTCTTACAGCACGTTCTTGCTGTTTTCGTTCTGGTTCCCCACAACCATTCAAGCCGCCACTCAAAAGCTTTGGCAGGTGGGGACTTTCGATGAATCTTCCCAGGAATTCAAGGCCGAGGGGATTGATTACTCAAATCCCGCGCAAGACCCTGTATTCATTGTGGACAAGAGTGACCCCGCCAAGGACTGGTACGCTTTCCAGCCGGGTTCAGCTAACGGGAAGGCAGGATTCCGTCCGCATCCCTTCACCGTCAAGTTCGATCTTCCGGGCGCGCCGCAAGGGGTTTTTTCGCTCAAGCTGGGGCTGCTGGTATATATGGCTCGCCTGCCTCGATTGCAAATCGAGATCAACGGGCACCGCGGCTGGTTCTACTTGCACCCCAAGCTCAACTACGCCGGGGGAGACACAAACTCGGTCTTCGTCCCTATTTACTCCTACGGTACGATTGACGCGGAGTTTCCTTCGCAGTTTCTCGTGAAGGGAACGAACAGCCTGGTCCTAACCGCCATCGATGAGCCCGCAGAACGGGACGATTCGCAGTCCGCCGGGATCGGAAACTCCGGACTGATTTATGATGCCCTGGAACTGGACAACGACCCTGCGGCAAAGTACGCGGCAAAACTTCTGACTGCCGACGTCGTTCCAAGCATATTTTATAAGTCCGAAAATGGCCGGCTGCTGGAACTCATCGAGGTATTTCTTCGCGCCGGGAGCCGGCTTGCCAATGGCGAGGTCACGCTGGCGCTGGAGAAGGAAAAGTACGCGCAAAAGTTTGCATCCGACCGCGAGTTTGGGGAACACCTGGTGGAGCTTGAGGTCCCGGAGTTCAACCAGCCGGCGAAGGGCGTGCTCACGGTTGCCTCGCAAGGCCATGCGTCGCGATTTCCGGTGGAGTTGGTTCCGGGCAAGAAGTGGAACCTTTTCGTGGTGCCCAATGAGCACCTCGACATCGGCTACTCTGACTATCCGACCAAGGTCGCGGAAATCCAGAGTCGCGCCCTCGATGAAGCCATCGAGATGATCGGGAAGAATCCGGACTTCCGCTATAGCCCGGACGCTTATTGGTCGGTAGAACAATTCATGCACGGCCGCAGCCCGGAGCAGGCCCAGAGGCTTTACGATCTGGTCGCGCAGAAAAAAATCTTCGTCCCCGCCCAGTTCGCCTCCAACACGACGGGTTTCCCCAGCCTGGAAGACACCATCCGCTCGCTCTATCCCAGCTACCAATTTCACCTTAAACATGGCGGCGATTTTGACTATGCCAACATCACCGACGTGCCTTCTGTGACATGGTCGTATGCCTCGGTGTTGGCCGCCGCCGGTCTGAAATATTTCGTGGATGCCAGTGACAACTGGCGCGCCCCGTTCATCTTGTTTGGCCGCGCCAATGAACGTTCACCCTTCTGGTGGGAAGGTCCTGACGGCGGCCGCATCTTGATGTGGGTTTCCCGGCATTATATCCAGGTGGGGAGCCTTTTCGGGTTGCCGCCGCAGATCAGCGCCGGACGCGATTCCCTTCCCATCTTTCTCCAGGCCTATGACCGCCCGGATTACAAATCGGATGGGGTGATCGTGTACGGAACCCAGGTGGAAAACACCGACCTCTTCCCGCAGCAGGCCGCCCTGGCTGGCGATTGGGGCAAGGTGTACGCCTTCCCCAAGGTGCGCTTTTCGGGGTTCTCGGAAGCCATGGGATATATCAGCGGACAACTCGGGGACTCGATTCCCGTCATTCGGGCGGACGGAGGCCCTTACTGGGAAGACGGGCTGATCACCGACGCTCGCACCACGTCACTGGCACGCTCCAACGAGCAGCGGGCGCTGGCTGCGGAGAAGTTTTCGACCATCAGTTCTCTCGTCAATCCCGTTATCCGCCCGGACTCGGAAGCCATGAAGCTGCTGTGGGACAACTTGCGGATGTTTGACGAGCACACCTGGACGGCGGACCGGAGCTGGAATGACCCCGAACACGCGGAGAGCATCCGGCAGGCCGCTGTTAAGGAATCCCGCGCCTCCAATGGAAAGTTGCTGCTGGAGCAGTTGCTCGACCGCGCTATGGCCTCCATCGCCGATTACATCAATCGCCCCAGCCAAACCCTGGTGCTCTTCAATCCTCTGAGTTGGCAAAGGACCCATTTGGTCGAGGTGGACATCGACAGGGGAATCAAGTTGGTAGACCTGGCCTCCAAGGAAACTGTCCCCTATCAGGAAATCTACAGCGGTAAAGGCTTCCGGCATGTCCGGTTCCTTGCGCAAAATGTTCCCGCCGTCGGCTATAAGTGCTACGCCCTGGAACCTGACCAATCGGAGCCGCCGGCTCCGGTCCAGAGTGCTTCGACCACCTTGGAAAACGCCTACTATCGGGTGACGCTGGACCCGGAAACAGGCGCCGTGCGCAGCATCCTGGACAAAGAGCTGAATCGGGAACTGGTGGACGCATCGAGCCCCTACCGGTTCAATCAGTATGTCTATGTGACGGGCGCCGACAAGCCCCGCAACACGGCGCTCGAATACAAGCCGACTCTGCCCAAGCCGGAGCTTGACCCCCACGGCGCGGGCGGCGGCCGGCTTGTTTCCGTGACGAAGACAGCGTTTGGCACGGTGGCGAAAATGGAAAGCTCGGCGATCAATACGCCGCGCGTCGAAACTGAAATCGTTTTGTTGGACGGCGAGAAGAAAATCGAGTTTATCAATCGCGTTAAGAAAACCAAGGTTTACACCAAGGAAGCGGTGTACTTCGCTTTCCCCTTGGCCATGGACCATCCGGAGTTTCGCTATGAGATTCAAAACGGCTATGTCAACCCTGCCCGGGACATTATGAAAGGCGGAAATCTGGAGTGGTTCAGCGTGCAGCACTGGGTCGCCGCCGATCAGGACAACGCGAGCGTCGCCCTGGTTCCCCTGGATGCCCACCTGGTCACGCTCGGCGACATCGTGCGCGGCGCGTGGCCAAGGGAGTTCGGCAGCCGCAAGGGAACCATCTTTTCCTACCTGATGAGTAACTATTGGGAGACGAACTGGCCGGCCGGACAGGGTGGCGATTACACCTTTCGGTACGCCGTCACCAGCGGACGAGACCTGAGCGCGGGAGCCCTGAGCCGCCTGGGTTGGGAAGAGATGTCCCCGATCGAGGTCAATGAAATCAAGTCGCAGGATAAGGCGATCAGCCCTCCGCGCCCGCTGGCTGCTGCGCAAGGCAGCTTCCTCGAAGTCGACCAGCCGAATGTCGTGCTGGTCAACTGGAAGCGCGCGGAGGACGACCAAGGCACCATCCTGCGCTTTGTGGAAGTGGACGGGCAAGCGGGCACGGTGGGCATCCAGACACCCGTTCTCAATCTTCAAAACGCCTGGATCTGTAATGCTATGGAGAAGAATCAGCAACCACTAAACGTCTCCGGAAACCGCCTGGAGTTCCCGATCAAACCGTTCGGGATCGTAACCCTCCGCGTGCAGGGGACGACAGCCCTGCCTTGAGGATGAGTAGCGCGGACCTGCGTTATAGGTCCGCGGCTTTTCCTTGTCCATCGGGAACGAGCCGCGGACCTACAAAACAGTCGGTCATGTCGCTTCGCGACACCCCGAAGCACGAAAAGACGCCGATATTTCGGCAGCGACCAGGCGAGTGCCGAAATATCGGCGTCTTTTCGGAGCGGGTCCGCGCTATACCGCTAAATGTTAACCTCCTCACTCCACCTGCCCCCTTCGCGCGCTTACCACTTGTCGATTAGAGGCATTACGCGTAAGATGCGTGTAATCGTTATCGTGCCTCTCGAAAAGAGTGTAGTGCCATGCGAAGCCACGTCCAAGCGATTCTTCTGTTCCTATCGATGTTTCTCTTTCCCATAGGGGGGATGGCCCAGTTTAGGCAAGGAACGATCACCATGGACCAAATAAGATGGCAGGTGATTGGGAAGGTTAAAACCGTTCAGGGTGATCCCGTGCGGGGCGCAACGGTAATCGTGCTACCCGCAGGTTCCGCAACTCCCCATATTCTCGCCACCGATCCGTACGGCGCCTTTATGACTTGGTTTTCGATGCTTCAGGAGGAGGTCCACTCGTTCAGCGTATTAATTACGGTAAAGAAAAAAGGCTTTCAAACGGCGCATTCATATGTCAACTATGGGAATTCGTCGGCAAGCTGGTGGATTCCTTTCACACTTTATGAAGCGGGTGATGACGACCCGGATTTGCTCCCTCAGGCAGATTTGATCTCGGGCCTGGCGCCCAAGCTGCGACAACTCGGGCCCGCCGAGGGGCTTTCGGCGAGAAGTCAGAAGGATTATGAGCACGGAGTAGCCGACTTTCTTGACCAGCACATTTCCGAACGCGCCGTGCCGCGCCTCTGGAAAGTGGCGGAAGATAACCCCTCGTGTATCGCGTGCCGGACGATGCTGGCACTTGCTGAGTTGGACTGGCACGCCTGGGACGACGCCACGGAATCCCTAAAAAAAGGGGTGAACGCGACGGTGCGTGACCCCAAAACGGGGCGTCCGGAGCCGCTGGTGGCCTATGGAACCTGGCTAAGTTGGCAGCATGATCCAGAGAAGGCGGCGCCTTACTTTTGGGAAGCCCTCAAGTTGGCGCCCCAGGACGCGTTGGTCCTTCAGGAACTTGGCCGCGCCCTGCTGGCGACGCAACAGTTCGAGGGAGCGAACGAATACCTGAAAAAGGCCCTTGCTGCCGGCGCGGGAACGGAGGCGCGACTTCTTTATATAAAATCCTGTCTGGGCGTAGGCCGCACCGCTGAGGCCACCGCCGAAATGAACCGGTACCTTGAAGGGCGCGACGTGAAGAAAATGCCTCTGCGGGTTCGCAAAGTGTGGGTAAGCATTCAGGATCGGGAGAAGATCGAAGCTACCTATAGCAAGTCCAAACCGCAGAAAGGCCAGGCGCACCTCGACTTCCTTCACAGCCCGCCCGCGGACCTGATCGCGGGACTTGAACCTGCGAAGGACCAGGAGCTATTGGGATCTATCCTCGACGGAGCGGGCACGAGGATCCTGGATATGACGCAGAACTTTCCCAATACCAGTTCGCTCGAATTGATCCATCAGGAAAAACTGGGGAGCAAGGGGGAAGTCCGAAGTTCACAGAATCAGAAATTCAGGTATTTGTGCATGATGCCGCACCGGGCTTGGGGGCCGAGCTTCAAGGAATATCGCGGTGATTCCGAAGGTGGTGATGCGCAGCCCAAGGGGATCGGCGAGGGGTTCATGCTCACCAAGGGGTTCGCCTCGACGGCGCTCATTTTTCATCCGGCGTACCGCTCCGAGAGCACTTTTCATTACCTCGGGCGACAGAATGTTAATGGCCGGAGTACATTTGTAGTGGCATTTGCGCAGATTCCCGGGAAAGCGCACTTAATCGGAAACTTCCAACAGGGTGAGACTTCCTTGACGACATTTTCCCAAGGGCTGGCCTGGATCGATGCTTCCAGCTATCAGATCATTCGCCTCCATACAGACCTCTTGACCCCCCTACCCGAACTGCGACTGAAAAGGGAAGCCCTGAATGTGAACTTCAATGAGGTTCACTTTAAGCAGCTCAAAGACGCCTTTTGGCTTCCCGGCGAAGTCACCCTCACCATCGATTGGAACGGCAAGGTGCTCCGGAACACCCATGAGTATTCCGATTTCAAGGTTTTCAACGTGGACGCATCGGAAAAGATCGGGAGCCCGAAGCGCTCTTCGGTGTCTTCCCAGGGCCCCCAGGAGACCACGGTTACTCCCTGAACCTGGGGAGCAAAGACCCCGTTTTCCAGAAATGATCATCGCCCAGGTTGCCCAGCCATCCACGGTGTCGCACACCTCGTCAAGAAAGGACATCGACAAATGATCATGTACCTCAGAGTCAAACCTTTCGCGAAAATTGGACTCATCGGCGTCCTTTTTAGCCTCGCGGCTGTGAGCCGAGCCCAGATTCCTCTTGACAGCAACCCGGAAGGGTCTCCCCCTGCTCGTACATCGCCGGCGCTGTCCCCGGAAATGCTCGGCATGTCCCGAACGCAGATCGCTTTCGGCGACCGCATGTTGCGACTATTCAACGGACGCGGAGCGGTATCCATTCGTGACAAGAGCCTGACGGGACTGCAAACGCTGCAATTCCCGCCCATCGACATTCGGGATTACCGTTTCTTCCTGGCGTTTCGGGAAACGAAGGCCAATGTCCTGATCCAGGATGTCGTCCCGGACGTTTACGACTACATGGTGGAAACCGGAAAGGGTCAGCATCCCCTCGGGCTGAATTTTTCTCCCGGCGCCCCCTTGGTCATGCTGCTCCAACAAGCCTACTGGGAGCCTAATGCCTTCTTTCGCACCGGGACTTTTCACAAGCAGTTTGGCGACCGCTGGATTTCCTTCGGCATTTCGACGAAAGCGAGTGTGGCCGCCCACAGTGATGAAATCTACCTGTCAGTGGAAATCGAGAACCGGGAGGCCGAGCCACTCGTATTTGTTGCCAGTCCTGACCAGCGTGCTCCGGAGTTGGCGCTCTCTGTCCCCAACGAAGCCGGCAAGGCATCAGGGCCCGTCACCCACCCGGACGCGTTCACACTTTCGAGCGACCAGATCAGGATCACCGTCGTCAGTGACCTTGCGGAACGCCAGAAAGATGGATGGCGATGGGAAATCCCGGGCCATGCCAAAGGGAAGGCGAATTTTGCCATCATCGTGCAACCAACCTCGTCCCCGGCGCCCAGCGCGGCGGCTCCTGACCTCGCCCAGCGAATGGAACGGGCCGACCAAGCCCTGCGCCGCCGCCTGCAATGGGCAGGTGGAAGGTTGCCGCAAGTCAGCACGGGCGACCCGGCCTTTGATGACCTCTATCGCCGCTGCATCCTCAGTGTTCTGGACTCGCGATGGGAAAACGAGAACTTCGTGGTCAAGCCCTTTTATGCCGTCGGGACGTGGATCTTTACGATTCCCTGGGACACCTCCTATGCCTCGGAGATGCTCAGCGTTCTTGATCCCGCGGGCCTTCGTGACTCCTTCCTGACTTACGTTCGCGCCGGCCTCCTGACGAGCAGTTGGGTGCCTTGGAATGGCAAGGCCAACACGTATTGGTATGCGCAGAACCCCTTTGCCGAAATGCGCATCCTCCAGGATTACCTTGTCCAAACGGGGGACACGGGTTTTCTCAATTACTCCGTGGGAGGAGCTTCGGTCTTCGAGTGGATGAAGCGGATGGGCCGCGAAGTCGTAAAACGCTACGGGCGACCTGATGGTTTGCTCGATTTCGGCGCCGGCTCGGAAAAGATGCTGGAGATTCGCACCGACGGTTACCAGCACGTTGTGGCGGCGACCAACGGCATGGCGGTGGCGTACTTCCGGCAAGTCGCCGCGTGGTGCCGCATGCGGAACGATCCCGAGGCGGCGCAATTTGAGAGTTGGGCGAAAACACTCCATGACTCCCTGAACCAGAAACTCTGGGACGAGCAAAACGGTTGGTTTGTGAACCTCTACCCGGACGGAAGCAAGCACTTGGTGCTGAGTTATCACCAGTTCGATTTGCTGGATGCCGGCATTCTTTCTGAAAAACAGAGCGACGCCATGATTGGCCATCTGAAGGAGGGCGAATTCCTGGGACCTCTGGGGGTCTACTCGATTTCCAAGGCGGATCGGGTCCATTGGGATCTCGAGGACGTGGACTGGGGCGGCGGCGGGCAATACACCGGCGAACCCTTGCGACTCGCAGAAAGCATGTATCGGCTGGGACACCCGGGCTTAGGTTGGGACATCCTCAACCGCTGCACGAAATGGACGGAACATTTTCCATACATTCCTCAGGAAATCTTTGCGGACTACTTCCGCCCACCGGAAGTGGAAATGCCGCTGGAAGTCGCGGCCGGTAGCGGCGTGCAGGCGGTTATATTCGGCGTATTCGGTTTGCGCCCTCACCTCGATGGATCCCTGAACATCGCTCCTGCTTACCACCATGAACTAGGTCAAGCCCGATTGACGGGTTACTGGTTTCGCGGTCATCCCTACGATGTTATCCTCGGCCCCTGGGATTACGAGGTCTTCAGGGACGATAAGCTCGCAACGCGGGCAGATTATGGGAAGACGATCGAGTTTTCACCTGGGGGCGCGTTGAAAGACTAGCGAGGCCCACGAAGTTACCCTTGCAAATTCCGGTGTCGGGCATAGGATTATATATTTTTGAGAACGGTAATTCATTCAGTTAACAAGAGGACATCATATGGACCGACGGGCATTCTTGAAGGACAGTACTCTGGCGGCGTTCGCGGTGGCGGCCGGCGCCGGCTTGCGGCGGGGTTTCGGCGGAATGCGCCTAATGGCGGCGGAGGCGCCAAGCGGCACTCCCAATCCCAATTGGGTCGCGCTCGAGTTCAAAGCGAAAGCTACGGCCGCAAGCTCCTATGGAGATCCGCCCGGCGGTTATGCCCCCGAGAACGTGGGGGGGGACAATCTGTTTACCGGCTGGGAAGCCAACCAACAGGCCGTCGGCGCCTGGCTGCAAATCGACTTTCCCGAGCCTCGGCAAGTAAGCGAATTGTTTATTCTAGCGCAGCCATTACCGCGCGACATCATCGGCCAAGATGTATACTCGATGACTTATTCGCGCGTCGCGTTGCTCGAGCCGCCGCGCAAGCTCACCTGCTCGTTTTCGGATCACACCAGCCTGCCCATCGAATTGGGGCAGCACGGATATTTCGAAATCGTCACCCTCCCCAAGCCTGTCGAAACCTCGTCCGTCCGTCTCACCGTGGATGAGGTCTGGACGAAACCGGGCGGAAAGGAGACCGGCCTGGGCAAGCTGCGGATTTACCCGCATGCCCACGCCCGCACTTTCGAGATCGACGTTTACAAGCAGTACGACGTGCGTGAAGGGGTTCCGGTGCAATCCGCGACACTGCATCTGATCAATCCCGGCAATGAAATTAGTAACGCCCAACTGGTTATTACGCAGGCGGGCAAAGAGGTCATGCGCTTTCCGCTTCCGCCGGTCCCGCCGCGCTCGCTGACTGACCAGGACGTGTGGATTCCCGCGCCCTTCGAGGCGACCGCGATGGATTTCGAGTTGGTGGCCGGAAATTCATCGCTGAGCCCAAAGCGCTCCTTAAGAGTCGAGCCTTACCAATCCTACTTTGATAACGGCGTGTTCGCGCTTCACTGCACGTGTCATAACGATCTCGGGTGGCTCAACACCCAGGCCAAGACGGCGGACTTTCGTTCCTCCGACATCATTTTGCCGGCCTTAAAGCTGCTCAAACAATATCCCGAGTTTGTCTACACGATGGAATCCACGGCTTACCTGATGGAGTTTCTGGAACGCCACCCCGAACTGCGGGATGAAATGGCCGAGCGCATGCGCGAGGGGCGCTTCCGTTGGGGAGCCAGTTACGTTCAGTGCCAGGAGGTTCACGTCGGGCCCGAGAAGCTGGTTCGCCAGTTCTACCTCGGCCGCCTCTGGCTCAAGACGAATTTTCCGGGCGTCGATACCAGCTTCTACTTTAAGACCGATCCCCCTTCCATGACCCTTCAGATGCCGCAGATCCTTACCAAAGCGGGCGTCAAGTATGTCATTCAGGGCCGCATGCCTTTCGGTTACTACCGGTGGCAGGCGCCCGACGGATCCGAGGTCTTCGTCTACGCCCAGCATTACGTTGATCCCATGCGGCTGCTGGACCCCCTGGACCGCCGAGGCTGGTTGCGTTTCGCCGATCAGCGCCAGGCCTACTACCAGGCCCATCAACTTCCCCCGCAGTTCATGTACGATTACACCAGCGATTACCTGCCGCCGCAACCCGCGCTTCCGCCGTACGCAAGCGAGCAGAACCAGGCCATGAAGAAGTTCGCAGCCGCCTGGAATGAGCACTTCGCGTCGCAACCGGAACGCCAGATTCATCCGCCGGAAATCACCTTTGTCTCGGCGGAGGGCTTTCTGGATAACTTTACCAAGCGCCCGCTGGACATCACGATGTTGCGGGGCGATTGGCCCTTTGCCTGGACCTACTATGATGAGCCTGGCAACCGCGAGGCTTTGCTCGCGGGCCGCATCGCCCACAATCAACTGCTCGCCGCCGAGCGGCTCTACACCGGATTGGGTCTGGCCGCCGGTCTTGCCAACTACCCCGCGAGTGCTTTGGCGGAAGGCTGGCAGGCCAATTGTTGGCCGGATCACGGCTGGGGCGGGAACCAGGGACTGCTAACGGACGCGGTCTACCACAAGTCGTATTTCAAATCCCAAGAGATTTCCCAGAAAATACTTTCGGATGCGGGCGCCGCGCTTTCGGCGGGAGTGAAACGAAGCACGCCTACGCAGATTCCCGTGGTGGTATTTAATTCCCTCTCCTGGCGGCGCACCGATCTGGTGCAATGCGAGGTCAAGTTACCCGCGGGTTGGAGCGGGGCGGCGTTGCGCGACGCAGCCGGGCAGAGCATCGCCCTGGAAATAATCCCGGCGAAGTCATCGGGAGCTGCTGCAAAATTGGTATTTCTGGCGGAAGAAGTCCCGTCCACGGGATACCGCACCTACTACTTGGAGCAGGCCTCCGCCGCCGCTTCCCCAACACCGGTTTCCGGCAACAATGCCGAGAACGGTTTCTTCCGGGTTGCTTTTGGAAAAGCCGGGCTCAAGAGTGTTTACGACAAGCGGCAACGGTGGGAAGTGCTGCGGACGGACAAGTTCGAGGGCGGCGAAGTGCTGGAGTTCACAGCTCCCGGCCTCGCCTGGGAAGATCCCGAAATCGTCACCATGGCAAATTTCGACCGGACGGGAAACCATCCATTCACGACGAGCAGGTCCGACCGTACCGCGATTCGCAATACCGTGGTGCGCGAGGCCGCCTTCAAGAACTTCAAGTTGCGGCAGAGTTTTCATCTTTACCACGGGCTCGCCCGCCTGGATATCGAGACCGAGCTTCTGGGTTGGGACGGGCAGAAGGATCGCGAGCTGCGCGTGGCGTTCCCCATCAACCTTGACGACGCTCGTCTGAGCTACGAAGTTCCTTTCGGGACAGTGGAAATCGGCAAGGATGAACTTGATTTCACCCTGCTCCCTCCCGACGTTGACACCCAGTTCGTACCCAGTATCTATGGCGGTGACGCGCCCCTACGCTTCCGCGAAGCCATCAATTGGGTCGACGCCTCCTCGCGCGGTTATCAAAAGGCCGGGTGCCTCGCGGCTGCGGACTGCACGGTGCATCTGTTTCGGGATGAGACCACCGCGCCCGTCTCCTATCCCGTCTTGCAGCACGTACTGCTCTCGACACGGAAGAGTCTGGCTTGGAACCCCGAGTACTGGTTCACACAAGCCGGCGACCATCGTTATCGCGCCGCCTTGATGCCGCATCAAGGCGACTGGAGACTCCGCTACCGCGATGCGATTGCATTCAATTATCCGCTCGTCGCATTCGTCGGGGAGCAACAGCCGGCGTCGGCCGGCGAGGTTATGCCCGTCGAGCAAAGCTTCTTGCGGCTCGAACCCTCCAACCTGATCCTGACCGCGATGAAAAAGAGCGAGGATGGCAACCAAGTGGTGCTGCGGTTCTACGAGGCGGAGGGGAATCAGACCGACGCGCGAATCCAGTTGCCGCGACCCATTCGCAGCGCCTGGAGGGCAAGCCTGATCGAGGAGAACGAGGGGTCGCTCCCGATCAACAATGACGGGTCCCTGAGCTTGAAGATAGGGCCTTGGGAAATCACCACCCTAAAGTTAGCAGTGTGAAGTGTAGCGCGGACCTGATTTGTAGGTCCGCGGCTTGTCCTCGCCGCTAGGGAACGAGCCGCGGACCTACAAAACAGGTCCGCGCTACAGCTTCCACGAGCCCGAGAATGTGAATGACATCCGTGCATATCTGAGGAGGCCATTCGATGAATCGCCGGAATTTCCTGAAGAGCACCTCCTCCAGCGTGGTGGGGCTGGGAGCCGGTGTGTCCGCTGGCCCGAAGGCCTGGGCGACCCAGGAAAAGGAAAGTTCCCGCGCCGCCCAGTCCCCGCCGGCGGCGTTCGTGAAGCCCAAAGATTACCGGAAGGAACCCTTCCAGCGCCTGGTGATTCTGGGAGAGAGCACGGTGGAAGGCGGCCCCTGGCTCCACGCGCGTGAGGATCGCTATGCCGACGTCCTGGTGCGCCTCATCAATTCGGTGCAGGAAAAGCCCCTCGAGTACATCAACAAGGGAATCGGTAACAACGCAATCTCGCCGCGCAGCCCCGGGTACGGGCAGTCGGCGAAGCCCAGCGCCCTCGAGCGTTACCAGCAGGATGTCATCGAGCACCGGCCCGACCTTTTCGTCCTGGCATACGGCCTGAATGACATGCGCGCCGGCATGTCGCTTGACCAGTTCCGCGAAGACATGGCCACGATCATCCGCGACGTTAAGAAAGCGTGTGACCCCGTGACCGTGCTCACGACGGTCTACTACATGACCGGCTACCGGAGTTGGCCGCCCATCAACAAGGGGAGCATCGAGCTGACGCTCCAGTACAACGACTGCATCCGTTCCCTGGCGGCGGAGTTCGACTGCATTCTTGCTGACGTGTGGTCGGCGGAGGGCGGCGCCGACTGGCTGATTGATTATGACGGCGTCCATGCCCACAAAGTCGGCAATCTGGTGATCGGCAACAAGGTGTTCGAGGCCATCGCCCAGCACTGTAGCGGCCTCACCAACTACGTCTTCGAACAAGAACGGGGAAGCGGCTGGACGCAGGGCACCACGAAAAAGCGAGCCGAGGCTGGCGACCCTTTTACCAAGACATGGTAGGGATTTGACGTTCCGACGTCTCGAGCAGACAAGTGACCCCTCCCCGTCATAGGCGTTAGATTTACGGTTCGAGGCGCCCGTGAGCCCGCGGAGCGGGCGGCATCCTGTAGCCCACGGCGAGCCAGCCGTGGGAATGAACGTAGCAGAAGGAGTTCTGAGCCCCGCAAGGGGCGACATCCGGTCATGGTTCGAATGAGGCCCGCGACGGCGCACGCGCTATGTTTTTGCATGATGATGCCCGGATGCCGCCCCTACCGGGGCTCGCGAATCTAATATGTCGCCACCATCCCACGGCTGGCTCGCCGTGGGCTACAGGATACCGCCCCGCTTCGCGGGCTTGCGCGGATGCCCTAACCCTTCTTCTTAATGCAATTAAGCCCTAAAATGGTTCTGGGGACGTTATTACGATGGCAGCGGTGCAGGAAACCGAACGAACGAGATTTTCCACCCACTCTAGTGTGGTGTCCCATCTTGGAGTTGACACTAGGCGCGCCCCCGTCACCCGCCTCGCCTCGGCTGATGAAAACGCCTCGTCGAGCCACCCTCTCCCCCAAGGGGGCGAGGGCAGTAAAACCAACTCTCCCCTCGCCCCCTTGGGGGAGAGGGGCCCGGGGGTGAGGGGGGCCGTGCATTATCCCATTGTCAAATATTACGCGGGACACCACGCCCGCGTCCCATGTCGGTGCCTTTTGGCAACGGGACTTCTCTGCTTAGCGGCCTTCTCCGTCGCAACAACTATCCTGGCCGGACAGGGTTCGCCACCCGAGGCATTGCAACAGCCGGAAGCAGGCGAGAGCGTCGCCTCGCACGAACACCTTGGCGACCAGTTGATGGCCGCTCAGCGCTTCGAGCAGGCTGCCGCCGAGTACAAGAAGGCCCTCGCTAACGATTCGGCCGTCGCCGGGCTGCATGAAAAGCTGGGGATGGCATTCGTGGGGTCGGGGAACATGCCGGCGGCGGTTCGAGAATTTCGCGAAGCCGTGCGCCTCGATCCTGGTGACGCCGCGACCCGGTCCAGCCTGGGCCTGGCCCTGTTGCGGACCGGCGATCGGAAAGGGGCCATTGACGAGCTGCGGGCGGCGGCGCGGATGGACCCTCTCTCGGCGAGCACGCATTGCCGGCTGGGGGTGGCCCTGGCGAGTGGTGGCCAGGGTGCGGAAGCTTCGGAGGAGTTCCGCAAGGCCCTCGAGCTCCAGCCCGATTATCCCGAAGCCCATGATGACCTGGGCGTCGTGCTGGCCGGCTTGGGCAAAACCGATGAGGCTCTCGACCAGTTTCAACAGGCCCTCAAGTCGCGCCCCGACTACCCCGAAGCACACTTTAACCGGGGCTTGGCTTACCTGAAAAAGAAGGAATACCTCACGGCCATCGTCGATTTTCAGGAGGCGCTGCGCCTGCGGCCGGATTACCCCGATGCCCGCATCCAGTTGGGCGCCGCGCTCCTCGACTCGGGCAAGGTTGATGATGCGATCTCGCAGCTTAAGAGGGCGGCGGGAAGTTCACCCCCACGGGCCAACGCCCACTACAATCTGGGCCGGGCCTACCTCAAGAAGGGGCAATCCCAGGAAGCGATCGCGGAATTCAAGCAGGCCCTGGCGATCCAGCCCGGGTTTGCGGAGGCCTACAACAATCTCGCAGTGATCGAAGCGGAGCAGGGACGCCTGGACGCGGCCATGGCGGATTTCCGGCAAGCTTTGAATTCCGATCCCCTCAACGCCGACGCGCATTACAATGTGGGAATGATGGCGTTGGCCCGCGGCGAACTCCCCGCCGCCGTCGCCGAGCTTCGCAAGGCTGCCGAACTCGGACCGGGCAATTCCCGGTTCCACGCGCGCCTCGGAATGGCGCTGGACCAGACCGGAGACGCGGAGGGAGCCCTCCGGGAGTTGCGCGCCGCCGCGCAGCTTAACCCTGAGGATTCCACCGCATGTTATAACCTCGGGCGGCTGCTCATGCGGCAGGGCGACCCGGCAGGAGCTTCTGAGCAATTCGCGCGATTGGCGCAAATCAAGAATTCCTCGGAGTCCAAAGAAAAGCTCCATACCCAGACCGCCATGGCGGTGGGCAGAGGGCTCAAGGCCATGGCTGAGGGGAAGCCTGATGAGGCGGTAAAGGCCTTTGCTCTAGCCGTGCAGATCGACCCCCAATCCGCCGAAGCTCATAACCAATTGGGCATCGCCTTGGCCAAGACCGGAGATACGGAAGGCGCCCAGGCCCAGTTCCAGAAGGCGATTGACCTCGAGCCGCTGAGCGCCGCGGCTCATAACAATGCCGGAGCATTTCTGGCCAAAGAAGGCAATATTGACGCCGCCATCGACCAGATGGAAAAGGCCGTTGCCCTGCAAGCGGATTTGGCGGAAGCGCATCACAATCTGGGCGTGCTGTTTCAGCAAAAAGGCGACCCGCAGCGCGCCGCGTTTGAATTCCAGAAGGCCAAAGAGCTGGGATATTTGCCGACGAAGCCTGAGGCCGGGAAGGGCAGTGGGCAGTAGGCAGTCGGCAGAAGGCGGAAAGCGTCAAACGGTTCGAAGTTGAATGCGAGAGTCTCTGCCCTCGCCCCCTTGGGGGAGAGGGTGGCCGGCTACCGGCGTTTTCATCAGCCGGGGCCGGACGGGTGAGGGGGTCAAACCCGTGAAGACTCCCTACCCTTATCGCAAGACGCGCTCCCTGGCACGTACGGCGGGACAGATGGACAAAATGGACGCTGTGCTGCGGCTCCCCAACCGTATGATTCGGCAAGCCCCGGAGTTATTCGTGCCCAAGGTGCTTAGCTTGGTCTGGTCGCTACCGGAGGCGTTGGGTTGAGCTCGTTTGGTTTCGACCCCCTCACCCGTCCCGCCCCGGCTGGAGAAAGCGCCGGTTGCGGGCCACCCTCTCCCCCAAGGGGGCGAGGGATGTAAATTCAAATCACCTTCCCTCTCCCCCAAGGGGGCGAGGGATGTAAACTCAAGGTCCATGCTGCTTCGTCCTTCCAGAAATTCCCGGCGCGAATTCCTCCGTCTCCTTGGCGCGCCTTTGATGCTTCCGGCGATGGGCGGGAGTGCCTGGAGAGGCCCCTTGCCGGCGTTCGCCAAGAGCGCGGCTGGCGAAGGAGGGCAACCTTCCGGCGGACTCTTCCGTGATGTCGCCCGCGAATCCGGCATCAATGCCACCCTCACCTGTGGCAGCAGTGAGAAGAATTGGATCCTGGAGGTGTACGGCAGCGGATGCGTCTGGTTTGATTACAACAATGACGGCTATGTCGATCTCTTTATCGTGAACGGATCGACGATTGATAACCTTCTGAATCCTTCGCGGGTCAAAAACCCGCCGCACAATTACCTCTTCCGGAACAACGGGGATGGCACGTTTACCGACGTTACGGCCAAGGCCGGTGTGGGAGGGCATGGATGGGGATTCGGAGCGGTAGCCGCGGATTACAATAATGACGGCTTCCAGGACCTCTACGTCTACAACTATGGTCCCAACGTTCTTTACCGCAACAATGGCGACGGAACCTTTACGGATGTTACGCGGGAGGCGGGCGTGGCGGCCCTCCACCAGGTTTGGAGCGGCGGAGCGGCTTTCGGGGATTTCGATAAAGACGGCCACCTGGACCTCTATGTCGCCGGCCACATTGATTTCGATTTGCGGCATCCTCCCGAGCCCGCCCAGCCGACCTGCACTTATCGCAACAAGGTCATGCGGGCTTGTGGTCCGCGCGGGCTCAAGGGCGCGCCGGATGTGCTCTATCACAACAACGGCGATGGGACCTTCACCGACGTCACGGAAAAAGCCGGGGTCACGGACAAGAACCTGGCTTACGGTTTCTCCGTCCTGATGGAAGACCTGGATGGCGACGGCTGGCCGGATATTGTCGTCGCCAATGATTCCGGCCCCAACTATTTCTACCGGAACAAGCAAAACGGCACTTTTGAAGAGGTGGGAGCGTTGGTGGGGATCGCCTACAACGGGGAGGGCATGGAGCAGGCCAACATGGGCATTGCTCCCGGTGACTACGACAACGACGGGTGGACGGACTTGTTTATAACAACCTATGCCAACGATAATAAGACCTTATTTCATAATGAGGGAAAGGGAATCTTTGCCGATGTGTCCTACCCCTCCGGCATCGGCGAGCCCTCCATCCCTTTGCTGGGCATGGCCACGTTCTTTATGGACTACAACAATGACGGTTGGCGCGACATTTTCTGGGTGAACGGACACCTCTACCCGGAAGTCGACCGGCTGTTCACCGACGAGCACTATCACCAGAATCCGCAGCTCTTCCAGAACCTGGGTAACGGAAAATTTCGCGAGGTCACCAGGGAGGTGGGGCTCAGCGCGTTTCAGTTGGGAGGCCGCGGCGGCGCCTGCTGCGACTATGATAACGACGGAAACCTGGATATCGCCATCACCAACATCGATAGCCCTCCGGTTCTGCTGCGGAACCAGGGAGGCGCGGCCGGCCATTGGCTCCAAGTAAAAACGGTGGGGACCCGGAGCAACCGCGATGGAATCGGCGCCTGGGTAAAAGTCGTCGCCCAGGACCTTACCCAATATGACCGCGTCCGGGCGGGCGGAAACTGGCTTTCCGGCAACGATATCCGGCTGCACTTCGGCCTGGGCGCCCGCCAGGAAGTGGACCTGGTGGAGATCACCTGGCCTAGCGGGAAGGTTGACCGGCTTGCCAAGATCGACGCGAACCAGGTCCTCGTTGTGCGCGAGGGTGAAGGCCGGATCGCGTCGCCTTATAAGCCTTCGAGGAGGAAGGTCGCGGGTTAGGTTTCGGAGTGCGGCGACTCGTCGCCGCTTTCCCTCGCCGCGACTCGTCGCGGCGAATCACCCACCACTGACGAGTCAGCGGTAGCAAAAGCGGCAGCGAGCTGCCGCAGTCCATCAAAGAAAGGCCGCATGAATCTATTGACTACCGAACCCAAATAAGGTACATATGTACTCGAAATGGGTACAGAAGCTAACTTATTGACGGCTGCAATCTTTGGGAAGACACGCCGGGCCGTGCTGGGAGTGCTCTTCGGGCACCCGGACGAGGCCTTCTATCTCCGCCAACTCGTCCGCGCCTCCCGTGCCGGTCAAGGGGCCGTGCAGCGTGAGGTGAAGAGGCTCTCCGAAGCGGGAATCATCCGGCGCACGGTGCAGGGCCGCGAGGTCTATTATCGCGCCAACCCCGAGTGTCCCGTCTTCCCCGAGCTCAACAGCCTGGTGGTGAAGACGGCAGGCGTGGGCGATGTTCTGCGGAGCGCTCTCGCTCCCCTTGGCGGGAAAATCAAAGTCGCCTTCATCTTCGGCTCGTTTGCGCAGGGGAAGCAGAACCAACGCAGCGATGTGGACATCGCCGTTATCGGCGAGGCAACGTTCGAAGAAGTGGTGGACGCTCTGGCGAGTGCCCAGGAGGCTCTGGGCCGGGACGTCCAGCCAACGGTTTATCCCGTGGCTGAGTTTCAGGCTCGGGTCAAAGCCCGAGAGCACTTTGTAACGAGTGTGCTGGGCGAGAAGAAGGTTTTACTGATCGGAGATGAGCGTGCGCTTGCAGGATTGGCTCAAGAACGCTTGGGTCACCGAACACCAAAGCAGCGCGCAAGAAATTAAGGGGCTCCTTGCTTTGGTGGTGGCTGAGACAACCGCGAGTTCTATGGCTTGGGGGCTTCGCGAGAAGTCCCCTTTGCATTTCTGGACTATCAGTTTCCCGCCTCTGGCTCCATTTCACGTTTCCAGCAAATGAAGTTTCGCATCGTCTGGATGTCGTTGGTGTCCCATCTTAGAGTTGACAATAGGCGAGACCCCCTCACCCGTCTCGCCTCGGCTGATGAAAACGCCTCGTCGAGCCACCCTCTCCCCCAAGGGGGCGAGGGAGCAAGTTCAACTCTCCCCTCGCCCCCTTGGGGGAGAGGGTGGCCCGCCGCCGGCGTTCTTACCAGCCGGGGCGGGAAGGGGGCCCCACGCTTTGCTTGTCGTGGGGGTGAGGGGGTCCGTGCATTATCCCATGGTCAAATATTACGCGGGACACCAGGCTAGGGTAAAACAAAGGCGGCCACCGGATAGATTCGGTGGCCGCCAAAATGGTGCTCAGGTCAATAACCTGCTCTAGCGCTAAGCGGTGCCGACCCTTCGCCCCGCTCAGGGCAGGCTCTAAAGGTCGGCGCTCCGACCCGCCTAGAAGTACAATTTCAAGGCGAACTGGATCTCGCGTGAATCGTTATTGGTTCCTCCGATGGCGCCGAAGGTAGAATCTTCGACCGTCCCGTCGATACCTCCCAGGTTCACGTGGTTGAAGGCATTGAAGAACTCCGCCCGGATCTGGATACTTTCCTTGTTCTCGCGAATGGGAAAGTTCTTGTACAGTCCGAGGTCGAACTGTTGAAAGCCCAGATTTCGAGCGGTGTTGCGGCCCAGGTTGCCGTAGTTGTAAGGTGCAGGTTTAACGAAGGCGCTCATGTTCAAGTAGCCCACCGTCTGGTCGGTGCCGGAGGCCGGCGTGATTCTCTGGGGGCCGCCCACATAGTTGGGGCGCTCCGAAAGTGAACGCTGGCCGACATTGGCAATGTCTTCGCTGAGGCCGATGCCGAGCGGTTGGCCGGTGTTCGCTTTGTAGATGCCCGTCAACTCCCAACCTCCCAGCACGGCGTTAACTGCGGGGGGGGCGCTGTTCAGAAATTGCCGTCCCTTCCCTGCCGGCAGATCGTACACCCAACTACCCGTAAAAATGTGCCGTTCGTCGAAGGTCCCATTACCGCGGTCCGCACCGAAGTTCTGGTCATTCTGCGGGGCAGAGCTCTGGGAGAATCCGGAACCGCCGATGTCAATGTAATGGCCATAGGCGTAACTGAGAAGGAATTGCAAGCCATTGGAGAATTTCTTATCGAGTTTCACCTGAAGGGCGTTGTAAGAGGAACTGACCTCGTTGGCCATTTGGCTGTCCGCCCCGAAGCCGCCGGAAGTGGGATAGGTGCCCATCAGCGGGTCGGCATATTGGTAGGGACGGAAGTGCCCTGGCTGGCCCACCGTGCCCGGCCCCGGCAAAGGATCGTTGACGTTGGTGAAGAGCGACATGTGCCTTCCGCCATCTCCCACATACTCGACTTCCAGCATGAGGTTATGGGCCAGTTGGCGCTGCACGCCGATATTCCACTGTTCGCTGTAGGGCGTGCGGTTGTAACGGCCCATGGTGTGCTGGGCATCAGCAGGTGTGCCCAACGTAGGAAAGTCATAGGTCGGGTACATGGTTTCCGTGGTGGTAAGTGTCTGCGGAACACTTGGCCCGTTAAGGCCCCCCAGGGTGTCGGCGATGGCGTAAGGCCACGTACCGCGCGCCCCCTGCCCCTCCCAGTAGTAGTTCGAGGAGTAGAAGATGCCATAGCCGGCGCGGATCGTGGTCTTATTACCCCATCCGTAGGACAATCCGACGCGGGGTGCAAAGTCCTTGTAATCCGGCGCCATCAGCGAGGGATCGCTGATGTTTGGACCCACATTGAGCAGCGGATTCTTACCGGCCCACACGAACTTGTCGCTGGCAAAGTCGAACTCCGAGAGGTGTCCGTGGACTTCCTGGGGCCATTGGTCGTACTCGTAACGGAGACCCAAGTTGACCGTTAAGTTGGGCTTCAGCTTGATGTCATCCTGGAAGTAAACGGCCTCGATGGTGTTGGCCACGTAGGCTGCGGTAATGCCCACGTTGCGGGTTCCGCCACTCGGGAGGCCCAGCAGGAATGAGGCCAGGGACGATCCCGTGGCCGCCGTATCTGCCGGATTCGGGTCCGCGGTCTGGAGGTTCGAGTAGTCAAATTCGCTGGTAAACAAGCCATCCGTATAGCCGTGCATGTGATTGAGCTCGAAACCGGCTTTCATCGAATGCTTGCCCCGGATCATGGAAACGCTCGCCAACTCCTGGAGGGAAGTCGTCAAGAACGGGTTTCCGGTCTGCGAAGGCGCGGTGTACCCGGCGATGTACAACTGGGGGAAGAGGGGATAATTGGAGTTCTGTACCGGAGTGCCATTGATCGGGTGGCTGGAGAGGAAGGAGTCCCACCCGCGGTTATTGTCGGCAGTGAAAATCAGGGTGCGATTGAAAGCCGACTTGAAGTCCACCACCGTGGTCGGTGAGGCCAGCCAAGTCACGCTCCCTTCGGCGTTTTGGAAGTGGTTGATCAAGTTGTTGAAGTTATTCGCCAAGGCGTAAGGACTGATCGAGGAGGAGTCCTGGTCCGTATAGCGGGCGAAGAACTGAACATTGTCCTTGATCTTATAATCAACGCGGGAGTTAATCAGGTACTGGTTATCCTTGTAGGGAGAAGCAATCACGCTGTTGTAGCCACCATTGGCTTTGGAAGGAAGCGAAGTCGTCCCGGGGTACCACAGCGTCGCATAAGCCGAGTCGAAGGCGTCCAACCGTCCCGGGCAAATCACATTGAGCGCGCCGTTGCAGTTGATCTGCTGCCGGCCGTAAATGGGGTTGCCCTTGGAGTCAGTTCCGATCTGCGTGGTGGTAAGAGGATCGTAGACCGGGCCTATGGTTGGGTCATTAAGGTTGCCTTGAAGCTCGGCGGTGGTAGGAATGGTGCCCAGTGCCGTCGATGCCTGCCGCAGCCTTAAGCCTTCATAGTCGAAAAACCAGAAAGCTTTATCGCGCCCGTTAAAGATATGAGGAAAATAGATCGGGCCGCCGATCGTTCCCCCAAATTGGTTTCTCCTTAAAGGAGTCTTGGGCGTGTTAGTCTTGTTATTGAAGAACTCCGTGGCATCCAACACCTCATTGCGCACAAATTCGTAAGCAGAACCGTGCAGGTTGTTGGTACCGGACTTGGTGGCCACGGCCACATTGGCTCCGGCCGCTTCGCCAAATTCCGAGCTGGTAATATTCGTCTGAACCCTGAACTCCTGGATGGAGTCAATGGAAGGTTGAATGGCATAAGCCTTGAAGAATCCTTCATTGTTGGCGACGCCATCCAGAGTGAAATCGTTCTGCTCGGAGCGGTTGCCGCTGATACTGTAGTTCTGACCACCGGCGGCTTGATAAATATTACCGTTCCCCACGCTGCCCGGAATCAAGGCCAGCAAGTCGGTATAGGCTCGGCCATTGAGAGGGATTTCCAGCACGTCGGCGTTGGAAACGGTGGTTCCCACCGTCGCGCTGGTGGTATCGAGTAGAGGAGCCACGGCTTGAACTTCCACGGTTTGAGTGACCTCACCGAGTTTTAAAGTGACGTTGATGTTGAGAGCGCTGGAAACGGTCAAGTCCAGCGAGGGGACTACGGCAGTTTCAAAACCCGTCTTCTCAACTTTGACGGAATACGTACCCGGGATTAAGTCCACGATGCGGTAGCTGCCCACCGAATCGGACTTTACCGAGCGTTCAATCTTCGTATTGACGTTGGTGGCCGTAACCGTGCATTCGGGCACTGCCGCCCCGGACGGGTCCGTGACGTTTCCGACGATCGAGCCGAAGTACTGTTGGGCCATCAGCCGTGTTCCAGTGTTGAGGGCGAGGAGCAGGAATAACACGCTCCCCAGCAAAACCAGCCATTTTGTCGTTCGGTCTTTCATGTACCCTCCTTGTCACTTATGGGTATTTCTTGGTTATTGTTACCTATCAATGGTTTGTCAAGCCTCGGAAGGCGCCCTTGCCGCCTACCTTCAGCTCTAATTCCGTTCGGCCGCTGACAACCTCTGGTAAATGCCCTGCTCGCGCTCGGCCAGATCCGAGCGACCGGCGGCCCGGTATACTTCGGCGAGCAATTGGTGGCTGTAGGCGTCCGACGGGTTTTTTTGTACCGCACTTTCCAGTAAGCTTTGCGCCTTGACCATATCTCCGCTTGCCATGGATGCGTGGCCAAGTGCCCGGTATACCTCCCACGAGGTTTGGTTCACTTGGAGCGCCGTTTCCAGTTGGGTAACGGCTTCTCCGACCTTCCCCTGGGCCAAGAGGTACTCGCCAATCCGCAGGTGCGCTTCGTCATCCAGAGGGAAACTTTGTAACTCCGCTTGGTACTCCTGGGCGGCCCGATCGAATTGCCGCTGCTCCCAGTACATTTCCGCGATTCCACGGTGGGCGCCTTCCAGGTCGGGTTTCAACTGGAGCGCCTTCCGGTACTCCAAAATCGCGTTCTGATATTTCCCGTTCCAGGCAAAAGCCTCCGCCGCCAGTTGATGGGCGCGATAGGAATTCTCCTTCTGGATTTGTCCGTAGTAGTCTTCCGCCACGCGGCGGTATACCTGAACCAGCAGGTGATCCGCGTCCATCGCTACCGTGGAATCTGCCGGTACTTTCTCCAGTTCCGCCGTCGCCTCCTCGGGCTTGCCCAGCGCCATGAAGGTCGACCCTAGCCAGAAACGGGTATCCGGCACGTCGGGCTTGACTTGCAAAGACTTCTGTAAAGCCGTCAGGGCAATGCCAAACTGCGCCATGCGGTATTCACTGATTCCCAGAAACAGTTCAGCTCCCCACAAGCTCGGATCCAACTCCGAAGCCCGCTGGAGAGCAGGCACCGCCTGGTCATACTTATTGCCCAGGTAATAAGCCAACCCCAGGCGCTGCCAAACCTCGGCGCGATCCGAATGTTCCTTGAGAAAGCTGGTGTAGCACTCGGCAGCTCGCGAGAAGTCACGAGCCAGTTCAGCCTCTTTCGCCTGAGAGAGCCAGTCCGTCGCCCCATCTTTGCTCTGTTCCGCAAGTGCCTGTGGGACCGAGGATATGGTAACTGTGAGTATCAAGGTAGCAAGAGAGGCAAAGGGGAAGGCAGATCGGCAGGGGCCAATTGCGGGGAGACTTCGCGCAGGATCGCTTGAATCTCTCAAAAACTGCATCGAATTACCTTATGGCCCCGACTTTGGTACCCGGTAGCGCCAACCTCAAAAAACAAGCAAGTGCCAAACTGACACCCGGTGTTCCACTGAAAGGAACATTCTCACTCATTCCGGGGCGCATAACGGTCAGATGCGACATTTTGAGCAAGTATAGTGCCTAATGGAAACATATTATAAGGCACTTAGATTCACCATATTAGAGGTGACATATTTCTCAATGTTTCGCACGATACCAAAATTAGTATTCTATTTTATGGATTTATTTGAATTTGTGGAGGTAATATGGTTCCAGAACAGCACGACAAAGTACAGGAACCTGGAGTAATTGGGGTGGCACGGCCATCTTGGCCGTGTCTGAACACGGGCGGGGGCGACTGTGCCACTTCAAAATGCGTCATCACCATCTGAGAATTATATAAGTGCTTCATTGGTTATGGCTTACGACAGGGGCGGGAGATTGGTCGTTAATCTCCTGCTCTTCCCGCTTGAGGTTTTGCAGGCCGATCTCTTGATCGTGCATGAGCTTTTGAGAAATCTCAGCTTCTTGCTGAGCTTCCCTCGGGCGGCCCATTTGGCGGTAGGCGCCGGCGAGCATGGCATGGGCGGTGTGATCAGAAGGGTCCGCCTTGGTCACCCACAAGAGTTCGCGGACTGCGTCCTCATAGCGCTTTTGGGCAAGTAGCCCGCGAGCCAACGAACGGTGAGCCTCGGTAAGCGCAGGGTCAAGTTTGATGGCGCGGCTGAGATAGGCCATGCCTTCCTCAACGTGTCCCTGCTTGATATCGATATCGCCAAGCTCGAAGTTCGCTCGGGGGTGGTAAGGATTGATTTTAAGTTCCTTTTCCAACTGCTCGGTGGCTTCCGGGAGTTTCATCGTCTGGTAATAGACGTCGCCCACATTGAAGTGCATGCCAGGAGCATCGGGTGCTGCCTTCAAGGCCTCCTGGTAAGCCTGAAGCGCCTTCGCATAATCCTGCCTTAATCGGAACTGGTCTCCTTCCAGCTCAAGCACCAGATAATTATCCGGATCTTTCACAATCATCCCGTCCAACACGTTCTGGGACATCGAGTTGTAGATGTTGCCGATCCAGTAGAGGGCATCGGGATCACGAGGATTATGAGCAAGCCAAGCCTTTAGAGTGCTGATCGCCTCGTGGTTGCGACCCGCCGACGCGTAGGCGCGGCCAAGGTCAATCCATACCTCCTGGTCTTTGGGTTGGAGGTCGCGGGCAAGCTGGAGGTGGGTAATCGCCTGATCGAAACCGTGCATGCGGAAATAGCAGGCGCCGAGAATTTGCTCGACGTCCGCTCGGGGAGATCCGGCAAGCGGCTTGAGCGCATCTTTCGATTCCTGGCATCGGCCGAGCTTGGCCAGCATTCTGCCCACGCCCAGCCGGGCCTCCGGCGATGAGGGAGAATGGTCGAGGGCCGACTGATACTTCTGCGCGGCTTCCTGGAAAGCGCCGCTTTTTTCAAGGGATTGAGCTTGCGCCAAAACCTCTTGCTCGGAAGGCCCCTGCGCCACTGCCTCAGCGCCAGAAATACATGAAAATAAAGCCCCTGCAAATAAACCAAAGAGGCAAATCCATGAGCGGTAAGCAGCGGTCGTCGCGTGCTTTTGACAGGTCATGCCGTTGATACCGAAGCCGAAATCGGGATAAATACTTGCCCCAAAGGCATACTCGACAGGAAACCTCTGCTCCCCCCTTTGTCCGGTTCCCAATGTGCATTCTACCGCTCGAGGTGACGCTGTCAAGGCGCGATGCTGGACAAATGACGAGAGCATGCACTAGAATCTCTCATGCTAGGAGAGGAACGGTGTCAAACCGTTGGTGGGTCGCTGTCCGTCGGTACATTTTGGCGGGGGTACTTGCCTTCAGCGTGGTAGGATGCCCCCCTTTGGTCTACAGTCAAACCCCTGCCGGACATTCTGTCGCAAATCCAGAATCGCAGTATACTCCTAGCGAGCCTGGGGGACCCCCTGCACACCATCTTCTCGACCGGGCCGAGAAACTGTTTAATAAAGCAACAGATCTCTTCGCCCAGAACCAGTTTTCGGACGCCGTACCTATGCTTCAAGAGGCAGCGAAGGTTGCCCCCAGCGAACCGGTAATCCATCACTACTTGGGCTACGCTTTGTGGAAGGGAAACCGCTACAAAGAGGCTGCTCAGGAGTTCGAAGAGGCCCGGCGCCTCGATCCTAAGAATGCCTACACCCTGTATTTTCTGGGGAGAGTCTTTGACGCCCAAGGCGAAACCGGGGCGGCGATTCATTCCTACGAATCCGAGTTTGCGTTGGGCGAACCCGTTTATGACACTTACCAGCGGCTGGGGGAAGCTTACCTGCGCCGGGGCGACCCGAAAAAGGCGCTCGATATGGTGCAGAGAGCCCTCCAAAAAACGCCCTGGGAAAGCTCTCTTCATTACCAACTGGCGCGGATCTACCAGAAGACCGGACGCCTCAAGGAGGCGCAAGAGGAGTTTGACGCCACCAATCGCCTGAAGCAAAGTGATCAGGCCTCCATTCAAAAGCTGCTCGCCATTGCCGTGGCGATCCATGAAAGCAAGGCGGACCGTGTATTCGCCCTGCGGGACGAACTATTTGCGCAAACCCCCAGGGATCCCGAGATCATGAACTCCCTCGGCTTGTTACTGGGCAAGAATGGCTTTTACGCCGAGGCGGCGGAGCCTCTCGAGGTGGCTGCCCAGATGATGCCGGAGTCCTATGAGGCGCACTACAACCTTGGCCTTACCTTGATGAAGCTGGGGAGGACGGATGATGCCGAGCCCGCCTTGAAAAAGGCGGTGGAACTCCGTCCCCATGAGTTCGGACCGAATAGCGCCTTGGCGGTGCTCTACGTCAGCCAGGGCAAGAGTCGCGAGGCCATTGAACGGCTAATTGTGGCCCGCCAGGCGCGGCCGGACGACGCCGGAATCCTCGCGCTCCTCGGCGATCAGTACGTGCAGACCGAGGATGCGCGCGCGGCCATCCCCCTTCTGCGCGACGCCATCCGGGTGAATCCCGACAATCCCGATCCCTACCACGTGCTGATCCAGGCCTATCAGCAGGAAAAAGATTTCGCGAACGCGCTGAGCTTTGCCCGGCAAGGGGCGGAGCGTTTTCCCGCGGATGGCCGCTTCCAGTTCGAAATCGGAAACCAATTATCCAATCTCGGGCGCTACCAGGAAGCCCTGCCTTTCGCCGAGAAATCCGTAGAGCTGAATGCGTCGCTCGTTGAGGGGCACGACTTGGTGGGGGACCTTGAATCGCGCCGGGGCGATTACGACCATGCCCTGGCCAGTTTTCAAAAAGCCAAGGCCCTCGCCCCCACGGATTTGGAGGCCTTGCGGGGCATCGGGCAGACACTCGTCCGACTGAAGCGATATGACGAGGCGGTGGCCGCATTGAATGACGCGATCCCGGTCCACCCGACCGAACCCGAGTTCTACTACGATCTGTCCCAGGCCTATGTTAGGCTCGGCGATCGCGACAAGGCCGCGCAAGCGTCGGCAAAGTTCCAACAACTTCACGCCCTGGAGGTCGCCAGGCAGAACGCGGAAGACCAACGCCGGGCGTTGGAGCAGAAAGACGCTGCGGCGAAGCCGTAAGGGTATGCCGGCGCGGCTTTAACGCGGGGCAACCTTTCCATCTCGACCTCCGGAGCGCACACTCCATGATCGGGCGGCAACTCCGAAACTCGCGGCGCCGTTTTCTGGCGCAAGCTTGCGCTCCTTTCTTGCTGGGGGCAAGGAACTATGGGCTTGGGGCGGCCCCGGGCCGGGCGCCTCTTTATCCTTCCTCATCGGCGAGCGGGAATACTTCTCCTCCTTCGCCCGTAACGTTCCGCGACGTTGCCCAGGAAGCCGGAATCACCCCCACGCTGATCTGCGGAAATCCGCAAAAGAATTACATTGTGGAAGTATATGGCAGCGGATGCGTCTGGTTTGACTACAACAACGACGGCTACACCGACCTTTACATCGTCAACGGGTCCACAATCGAGAACCTCTTGCATCCGGCGACGGTGAAGAATCCGCCCCATAACTACCTCTTCCGCAACAATGGTGACGACACCTTCACCGATGTCACGCGCCAAGCGGGCGTCCCGGGTTATGGCTGGGGAGTGGGAGCCATCGCCGCCGACTACAACAATGACGGCTTCGTCGATCTGTTCGTGTACAATTATGGGCCGAACATCCTTTACCGCAACAACGGCAATGGCACCTTTACCGACGTGACGGCTCAGGCCGGAGTGGCGGGCGACCGGCTGGTTTGGAGCGCCGGGGCTGCCTTCGGAGACTACGACCAGGATGGCAATCTCGATCTCTACGTGGCGGGACACATCGATTTTGACCTGCACAATCCCCCTCCGTTCGCCCAGCCTACCTGCACCTATCGCGACAAGATGGTCAGGGTCTGCGGCCCGCGTGGCCTCAAGGGCGCTCCCGACGCGCTCTATCACAACAACGGTGACGGCACCTTTACGGACGTGACCGAGAAGGCCGGCGTCGTCGACAAGAGCCTGGGCTATGGTTTCGCCGTCCTCATGGAGGACCTCGACGGCGACGGCTGGCCCGACATTGTCGTCGCCAACGACTCCGGTCCAAACTACTTCTACCGTAACCGGAAGAACGGAACCTTCGAGGAGATCGGCACGACGGCCGGAATTGCATACAACGGCGAGGGGCAAGAGCAATCCAACATGGGGATCGCCGTGGGGGATTACGACAACGACGGGTGGACGGACCTGTTCATTACCACCTTCGCTCACGATAATAAGACGCTATTTCATAACGACGGGAAGGGGATTTTTTCCGATGTCTCCTACCCCGCCGGCTTGGGCGATCCGACGATCAACTATCTGGGGATGGCGACCTTCTTCATCGATTACAACAACGATGGATGGAAAGACATCTTTATCGTCAATGGGCATTTGTATCCGGAAGTGGACCGGTTCTTCGGTGACGAACATTACCTTCAGAACCCCCAACTGTTTGAGAACCAGGCCAACGGAAAGTTCCGGGAGGTCTCGCGAGACGCAGGCATCGGCGCGTTGCTGCTGGGCGGCAGAGGCGGAGCCTACTGTGACTATGATAACGACGGGGACCTGGACGTCGCGATAACCACCATTGACAGCCGCCCGGTGCTGCTGCGCAACGACGGCGGAAACCGTTCCGGCCACTGGTTACAGATCAAAACCGTGGGAACGAAAAGCAACCGGGACGGCATCGGAGCCTGGGTCAAGGTCGTGGCCGGGGACCTTACCCAGTACGACCGCGTCCGCACCGGAGGATCGTGGCTCTCCGGCAACGATATGCGCCTGCACTTTGGACTGGGAATCCATCCGGGCGCGGAACGGATTGAGATTACCTGGCCCAGCGGGCGAGTCGACCAGCTTACCAACGTCAGCGCCGATCAGATTCTGGTGGTTCGCGAAGGGGAAGGCCGGATTGCCTCGCCCTACAAACCTTTCAAACCGCGAGCCGCCGCGGCCCTCCCGGCGCGTCCGAAGCTGTGAAAAAATTCCAGAACGAGCAAAAGCATCTCGCGCAGGGACGCAAAGGCGCAGAGGCAGAAAAGAAAACAAAGCAGTTGTATATCTCGAAATCTCTGCGCCTCCGCGTCTCTGCGCGAGATTGTTTTTTTCACAGCTTCTCCCGGGCGTGAATCTCACTGGCGATGAGGGCTCCCCGTCTCAGTGGGCACAATGGCAAAGGCCTGGAGCGCGTTGAACGCCACCCACTTCTCCTTGCCGGAATCATCCGCGTCCTTGGAGATCTTCAGGAACACCTTGATATTGGCGTTTCCGAGTTGAATCTTCGTCTCCGCTCGCGGCTTGGCCACAACTCTTGCCACATCTTTGGGAACATCTTTCGAGTCGACCCAGGAAAACTTCAGGAACACTCGCAAAGGAGCAAAGATCTCCGGAGGGGGACAGACGACGGTGAGCTCCGGCTTGGGCGAGCTGTCCACCCACTCCACGATCGAGCACTTAATCTCCGAAGACTTGAGGGTGTTGCCGGGCTTGAAGGGGTTCTGGTTCCTCTGCCAGGCATCGTCAAGCAAGGTCGTATCGCGGCTGGCGGTTTGCTGGTAGGAATGCTCCATCACGGCTTGCGGGTACTGTGGATCTCCACGAGCCTGGCCCTGCCCTTGGCCCGCTGCCTCGGACGCCTTCCCCCCGGCGAAGAGTAACAACAGAATCAGACCTTTCTCGAAAGTCGTCTTCATGTCACACCCCGCGCGCCAAGACGTTTAATAATAGTGTTGTCTACTCCCAAGCCCGAGGTTTGTCAAGCCAGACAAAGACCGTCAGTGGTCTCGTTGGGAACCACATCGCCTTCCCGTCACCGGCCATTCATTATGGTGACGCCGGCGCGTCTTGCCTCCCCTGGGTTTGGACGCTGAACAATTTGAAATCTGAATAGGTGTGGAAGTCGCGGAAAACTACGCTGGGACACTGCATCTCCACTTCAACCTTATGCGGGAGCCAGAGACCCAACGCCATGCCATGGAAGCGGACCTCACCGAAATCGACCCGCGTAGTCTGCGCTTCGAGATTGATTTCGGGTACGGGCGCCATCAGGCCCGTCCACATGCGGATGATCTGATGGTTGGCGGGATCAATCCATGCCAAGCCCTGCGTAAGAACGACCAGAGACCTTCCATTTCCCACGGCAATTCGTTCTTTGACCTGCGCGGAAGGCAGTTGGGCAAACGCCACCACGTCCAGGGTGCGTTTGTCGATGACCTCTTGGCCGAGATAGCGAAAGCTGCTGTCCGGCTGATATGCCGGGTCGAAGAAGACGGGCGTGGAGACAAACCCTTGCGTGATGAGGTGGCCATTATCGGAATTGCGGGGCTCTACCAGCCGCCCTTTCGAGTCCGTCCGGTACTCCTTAAGATGGGCCTGCTTCTGGCCCGGGTTTGCCAATGCCAGGTAGCGATAGTCATGATGGATCTCGTCCTGGAAGACCTGGTCCAGATCGGCTCCGACCACCGGCCGCCGCTGCTCCACCACTTGCTCGCGGGAAGTCACGTTGGGAAAGTTGTGGAACAAGGTGGCGACGTTGGCGCCCACTTTTTGCAGAATCGAGGCAAGCAAGCCCTGGCTCGCGGCAGGCTGGAGATTCTTGAGATCGGGCACCATGCGGACGAGTTCGGCGGTGGGGATGTCAACCAAGGACGGATTAGGCTCGGCCATGAGCAAGGGCTCGGCGCGCGTCGTGGGCGCAACCGCCGGAATACTCCCTGCCGGTGCAGGCGCGGCCAAGGCTGGCGGTTCGCCGCGCGTCGCGGCCACGGTCGTCGCGACATCTACCGCCGACGCCAAATAACCGGGCTTGGCTCGAATCATAAGGGTCTTGCCCTTGATTTGCACTTTGATGGCGCGGTATTTGCCGTCTAATGCCGGGTTGGTAGAGTAGTAGGCCAACTCGTAATAGCTTCGCCCGTCGGCAAAGGATTGGCGCAGGCCTTTCAGTAGGTCGTTGCTGTTGTGAAAGAAGATACCACCTGTGGCCTGCGCCAGGTAGTTCATCGGATCCTGATTTTCCATGTTCGACGTTTCTACGCCGCTCGTCATGTCTGCCAGTACGGTTGGATCCTGAGTGTAAACTTTTTCACTGATATCCATACCGCCGGTATACAGACCGTGCGAATCAAGGGTGTAAAACGTCTCATTCCGGGCAGTTGCCAGCCTGACGAGCGCCTTCATCTCGTCCAGGAGGTATTCATTTGCAGTCTCGGCATGCCTCTGGGCACGGTCGCCTACATGTCGCCGGAGCAGGCGCGCGGTGAGGAGATCGACGCGAGAACAGACTTGTTCAGTTTTGGCGTCGTCCTGTACGAAATGGCGACAGGTCACCCCGCCTTTTCCGGGACAACTTCCTCGGTCATCTTCGATGCCATTCTGAACCGCGCGCCGGCATCGCCCATTCAGTTAAATCCTGGCCTTCCACCTAAGCTGGAAGGAATCATCAACAAGGTGCTGGAGAAGGACCGCAAGCTACGGTATCAAACCGCCTCCGACCTGCGCGCCGACCTACAGCGCTTGAAGCGCGACACGGATTCCGGACGGTGGGTGCAATAGCGCCGGTGTCCCCACCGGCGATTCCTGTAGCGGCGATGTCCCCATCGCCGACCGCAACGGCGGTCAGAGACCGCCGCTACAGCAGGCGTCGGCTTGTCATAGAGAGGGAGGTGGCGCGCTGGTAGCCGCCGCGGTAGTTACTCTTGCGGGGGCGGGAGATGTGACGGCAGAAGTCGAATCCACGAGACTCGTCGCGGTAAAAGGATTGGTCGAACAGGAGAACATAGATCTTGTGTTTTCCGTCTACAATCCCCGTCCCGCGTTAGTTCAACTTCACCCGCAGCCCCCTATGGGCGGACGCCGCCCGGGCGCTGACCTGGGTCAACGCCAGAACAAAAACCGCCAGGGAAGCTAATCCTGGAAGTGGCGAGGGGAACTTGTTTCCCATTGACCCATCGCACGCTGGACCGGTCAAGTGGACTTATGGTCGCGGACTGGGAAAGGACGCTTAAGCTGGAGGCGGCCTTGCGGACACCCTCGCTCCAACAAGAGTCTGATCGCGAAATCGGCGCTAAGCTGGGGATGGTCATGCATGGTTGCAGGATAGCACACTGCGGAAATGTCATGATGGTAAGCTGCCAGAAGGCCACCATCATTCAAATGGCGACGCGGCGCCGGTGGGTGGGCGCCTTCACGAGGCGTTGCCGAAGCTGATCACCCCGATGGCCAGGAACAGGATGGCGATGCCGGTCAGGCAATAGCCCAGGGCGGTGCGGCTGGCGCTTTTCCATTCGCCCCCCAGGAATCCCCAGACGAGGCCGGCGATGATATCCACGGACATGTAGACGGGCCAGCCGATGATTCCGCCCAGCGTGCCCAGCGCGTCGGCGCCCATGCCGTAAACCACCACACCGCTGTACCAAAGGAATCCCATCAAGGTTGCGCCCAGGGTGTAAAGGGCGCCCCCGGCTTTCTCCCGGAAAACCCCCCAAGTGTGGTTCTTGTTCAAGAGGTAGATGCAGTAAGCCGCATTCGGCACGAAGCCGCAACTCACCCCGAGAGCCCAGATGCCGTTGGCCGACATGGCCGTCGACGCTCCCGCTTGCAGCGAGAGCTGGCGCATTTCCTCACCGAAAACAAAAGCGAAGTTGAGCATCGAGGAAAAGACGCCGGAGAGAATGCAGATGATGAGTCCGACGCCGAAGCCCGAGTACTCGGAGGCCGCCGCGGCGGATGCCTGCTCGCGTTCGCGGCGCTTCCCCGCCAGCGACAGGAAGACGAGCCCCACGATCATGACCAGCGTTCCCGCGATCAGCGTCACCCCGTGCCGGGTGCCCAGTTGGTCGGGATGGAGAATGATCAGCGGCAGGAGCGATCCGAATGACGAGGTGATGCCGAGAATCACCGCGAATCCCAGCGCCAGCCCCACGCGGGCGATTCCCTGGCCGAACAAAACGCTCCCGATGCCCCAGGCGAATCCGAAAAGAGCAATCTTGGCCAGCACCCCGCCGGAAGCTTGCTGGAGCACGCCGCCCAGATGCGGAACCGTGGCCAGCGCGATGATCCAGGGAAGAATCAGCAATCCCGAGACCGAATAAACCAGCCAGATGTTCTCCCAACGCCAGGCGGAGAGCCGCTTCATGGGCGCGGCAAAACTGCCGTTCAGAATGCCTCCCACAAAAACCAGGAAGAGGCCCCAGCCTATTTGTTGACCCATAATTCCTCCCGTGGAATTCCGGTGCGGGTGGTTCGAGAGCCCCCGCCGGGAACAGCTTTCGCTCTCGGGAGCGGCCGGCGGCGCCCCCCTGGGAAGGATCTCTCCCTCCGGGCGGGTCATAAAGCCGGATGATCGCCGGCGCGTTCTCAGGACCCTGATCAGAAGGACTTGACGGCGTCCTCGACGCTTTCGAAGACGTCAAATACCGTAACCAGTTTGGTAATATGAAGCTGCTCGCTAATGCGTTTGGTGAGGTTGGCCAGCTTGAGGTCGGCGCCCTGGTTCTGCGCCGAGGTGTATCCCGCCACCAGGGTGCCCAAGCCGGCGCTATCGATGTAATTCACTTCAGCAAGGTCGAGAACCAGGCGCGTTTTGCCCTGGCTCAGCAACTCCTTGAGCTTGGTGCGGAGCTGGTTGCTCTCCTCGCCCAGGGTTACACGGCCGGCCAGTTGCAAGACCGTGACTCCGTTCATTTCCTTCTCCACAATGGTTAATGCCATACTCTGCCTCCTGTTGTTGGGTTTCGGCGGTCAATGTCGTCCCGCATCGCGGCTTGGGGGTTCGCCGTTCCCCCAAGCGGGAAGGCGCATTCTACAAGGCTCCGGCGTTAATGTAAATGACGCGATGCAAATGGCGTCTAATGTCGATACATCGCTACTTTGCCGCGGAGGAGGTTTGCCAGTTGAGAGCCAGATGGTCGCTGTCAACCTCCACGGCGAGCGTGGGAACGAAGCCCCCCGGCGGCGGCATCTGGATCGCTTTGGTCAGGTCCGTCGCCCCGTCCTTGGCGAGGACGCGGATGGAAACCTCTGAAACGCCGGCGGGCACCGTAATGGTATGCGTGAAAGTTCCTTGATAGGACCCCTTGATTCCCAGGAATCCTCCCTTTTTCTTCTTCCCTTTTAAAGTCTCTTCAAAAAGGGTGTTCCCGCCGCTGGAAAAGACAAACGTCGCCTCCTTCAGGCCGTAGTTGCAGAGGACCTGGATGATTCGCGGAATTTTAGCGAGCCGGGCAGCCTCGGCCCTGGCAATGTCTTCCGGGCTGGGCGTGGGAGGCGAAGGCTGGGGAGCAGGCGTAACGGTGGCGGGTTCGGGTTGGGCCACGGGTGCCGCCGGCACGGATGGAGACGGCTGTGGCGTGGTTGCCTGCTTCGGCTTATGGACAACGGGCTTCTTTGCAGCCTCCGGAGGAGCGCTCACGGGTGGCGGCGGCGGCTCCGGCGCGGCGGCAGGAGGCGAAGTTGGAGATTCAGCGGGAGTGGGATTTGGAGGCGGAGCCGCCGGCAGGGTTTGCACCGCGACCGGCGGGGGCGGCACGGGCGCAGTCCTTGACTGGTGGAATTTCCAGTAACCCCACAACGCGGCGGCCAACACGACAACCGCCACCCCGCCCAACAAGACGGGGATGAGTTTGGATTTGGGTGCGGGCAATTCATCGCCGGGAGCTTCCGCCCACTCAGCCTCGAGCGGGGCCTCGGGGAGAAGGACCGTAGGAAGATGAGCCGGTTGTGGTTCGGCCGCCGGAGATTCGGCGGGAAGATCCGCCGCCTCCACCAAAAGAGGTTCTGCCACCAGGGGAGATTCAGGCGGGGCGGGTGGCGTCGGCGCTGTGGGTGGCGATGGCGGCCCCGGCGGCGATGCGGCGGAAAGGTCCGGCACCTGAAAGGTGAGCGTCCTTTCCATCCAGGGAGACTCAGGCGGAGCCGAAGGCACGGGGACGCCGCGCGGCGATGGGGGCGCTGGTGACGAGGCAGCGGAAAGCTGCGGCGCGGGTTGGGCAAGCGTTTCTTCCATCAGGAGAGAATCCGGCGGCTCGGGGTGTACGGGAACGCCTCGGGGCGGTGGGGGCACCGGTGACGTTGCAGCGGAAAGGTCCGGCACCGGCATGGGAAGCGTTGAGTCGACCACCATCGGCTCATTGGAGACGGACGGCAAAGGCGCCGCCGGTCGCGAGGGCGGGACCGAGGGCGTCAACGTCGAAACGTCCGGTTTCGGCATCGGCGGGGTTTGTCCCTGGGGGGGCCGCGCAACTGGGGCCGGCGACGGCGTAACGGGCTTGGGAGCTTGCGCCGCCACGCGCTGAGGTGGCGCCCATGGCGGTGGGGATGGCACTGGCGGCCGGGGCGTTGGATTCGTAAGATTCGGAATCGGCACGGAGGGCGGTCGGGTCAGCCGCGGAGCCGCCGCCGGAAAAGGTGGGACGGCGGGGGCAGGCGCCTGCGAGCGGAGCGGACGGCCGTGCTGAAGGTCGTACAGGTCACCCAGCAATTCGCGAGCCGACGCGTACCGCAGGTTGCAGTCTTTCGCCAGGCACTTCTTAACCAAATAATCATGCGCGGGCGTCACCTGAGGATTGAGAGTGCTGGGCGCCGGCGGTTCTTCGTAAACAATCTTGAACATCACGGCGGCGGTATTGCCGGAAAAGGGCTTCTTCCCCGAGAGCATCGTGAAAATCATAATGCCCAAGGAAAAGATGTCGCTGCGGCCGTCAATCTCACCTCCCCGCACCTGTTCGGGCGACATATAGGAAGGTGTTCCCATTACTCCGATAGTGCGCGCCACGCCTTCGCGCGCCAGGACCTTGGCGATCCCAAAGTCCGTGATTTTGGCGCGCCCATCGGCGGTCACCAGGATGTTCGCGGGCTTCAAATCGCGGTGGATGACCTGATTTCGATGTGCGTAATCAAGCCCCTCGGCAATTTGCCGCACTAAATTGAGGGCTTGTTCAGTGGTCAGGGGATGGCCCGAGTCGAGAATTTTCTCCAGGGTCACCCCTGGTACGAATTCCATCACGATGCAACTGGTCTGGTTTTCCTGATCTTCGAAGGCATCGTGAATGGTGACGATGGAGGGATGCGCCAATCGGCCCGCCGCGCGGATTTCGCGCATGAACATTTGCTGCGGGCTGCTGGTTCCTTCCCCAGGAGAAGCGTTAAGGGATAGAACCTTCAGGGCAACCTCGCGGCCAATGGTGGGGTCGGAAGCTTTGTAGACGGTCCCCATGGCGCCCCGGCCCAGCTCAGAAATGATGGTGTACCGTCCGATCTTTTTCATGGTGCTTCTTCAAGGTGATATGACAGCGTGGTAGGGGGTCGATGTGGTGTTGTAGTGGCGGGTATACCTTGCCACATGGCGGCGTAAATCCGCCAACACATCAAATTGAACCCCTACCGGCAACTTCACCGCGAACACGCAAATTCGTTCCCCAAAAGGCGCTTCACCACCTTGCACGAGGAAAAACTGCGCCACTCCGCCCCCGCGCCGCCCCCCGCAGACCGTCTTGGAATCTGATCCTTCAGCAACGCCAAACATACCACAACTTGACTCTCCCGCGTAGCAGAAGCCTGCCGCGATAGTGTCCTAATTTGAACGGGGCACAGTCATACCCTTGTCATGCGGGCAACTGCGCCCCCGGAGAACTTCATGCGGACTGAATCTTGCGCGCGCCCTCATTCCACACGGCCAGGCATTTGTTGAAGTAGGAGTGATTCGCCATGTGGCAGGCGATGGCGGTGTTCTTCCCATAAACCGCATCCTCCACGGAAGGCTGACGGGTGCGCACCGACTCCATGAAGTTATTCATGTGGTCGACCTGGTAGTCGTAGTTCGATGGAGCCTGGAAGCTTTCCGCGGATTGGATCAGCGTGTATTGGCCGGGCAAAGGCGCAGGATGTTCGGTGCGCCATTGTTGCAGGTAGTCGGTTCTGAGCTTCGCCGGCCAGCCCAGAATCGAATAGCCTTCCGGTTGCGGTTCGGTATTTTGCGGCGTAAAGGTAAGGACATCATTCTTGATTTCAATCGTCCCCTTAGTACCGTAGAAACGCATTACGGCCGGCGATTCGTTATTCAGGTTGCTGCGCAGCGAGAGGCGGAAGTTGGGGTATTCAAACAGCGTCCAGACCAGGTCGGGCGCCTCCCGGTTTTCGGTCCAGCGGAGGATGCCTCCCATGGTCGCGGCGCGCAGGGGCGGGGCGGTAACTCCGGCGATGTAGTGGATTCCGGTCAGCATGTGTACATAAAGATCACCCGGCAAGCCCTCGCCGTAATCCCGGAAGCAGCGCCAGCGGAAGAAACGAATCGGATCGAAGGGACGCTTGGGGGTGTCTCCTAAGAACTGGTTCCAATCGATGGTCTGCTCGCTGGCGTCGGGGGGGATGGGATAAACCCACGCGCCGCTGGCATCATTGCGATCGATGCAGGCCTCCGCCGCTGTCACTTGCCCTAGCGCGCCGCTATCGAAAATCTCCTTGGCCTTCGCATAAACAATGGAGCTGCGACACTGGCTGCCCACCTGCACGATGCGTTTGTGATTCTGCATGCCCTCGACCATGGCGAAGGCCTGCTCCACGGTGTGCGACATGGGCTTTTCGCAGTAGACGTCTTTGCCCGCCGCGCAGGCGTCCTGGGTAATTTTGGCGTGCCAGTGGTCGGGCGTTGCCACCAGCACGGCATCCACATCTTTGCGATCCAGAATGGCACGGTAGTCCTTGGTGGTGGCAATCTCCTTCCGCGCGTATTCCTTGGCGGCGGTGAGCCGGCCATCGTAAAGATCGCAGGCGGCAACGATCTCGGTGCCCGGGCAACGGAGCGCCGCCTGCAAGATGGTGCAGCCTTCCACCCCCGTGCCGATGGAAGCAAAACGCACCCGGTCACTGGGCGGCACGACGCCGGGCGCGGCCTGGAGAGGGCGGGGTGAAAGCAGGCTAGTCTTCGCCGCCGCACCCAGAGCCGCAGCGCCGGCGCCGGCGCCCATAAATTGTCGACGATTCATTTGATGGCTATCCATAAAAGCAAAACCTCCTCACGATTGATGATTGACAATTGACGAATGACTATTGATGATTGACAAAGGGGTCTGCAATCGACAATCGGCAATCGACAATCGGCAATCCCCCTGTGCCCCGCGAAAACTAAACATTCTTAATCTGCCCCGCCGCGGCGTCCCAAACGACGGCGGTGCGATTAAAGTAGGATTGGTTCGACATATGACACCCGATCGCGGTGTGGTTGCCGAACACCTCATCTTCCACCACGTGCTGGCGCGTCCGCACGGCGTGAAAGAAATTGGTCAGGTGATCCGTTTGGTCGTTATAAAGAGCGGGAGTGGCGAACACTTGCGTTTCCGCCAGCGCGGACTTTGACGCGCCGCCCTTGGGCAGGGGATGTTCTTTCATCCATTCCGACATGTATTGATCGCGTAGTTTCTTGGGCCAGCCGTAGATGGTGTAGTCATCCATCTGTTGGCTGGAAGCCTCGGGCTTGAAGGTCAGCTTGTCGTCGTGGATTCCCATCGTTCCATTCTTGCCATAGAACCGGAAGTACTCGCCTTCCCAGGCGTTGTTGTTATTGCAGCGCAGAACCACCTTGAATTTCGGATAGTCGTAAAGGGTCCAGAGCAGGTCGGGAAATTCGCGGCCATCTTTGTAGTAATAGATGTCGCCGCTCGAATAAGCGCGCTCGGCGGGCTGGTTCGTACCGGTCACAAAATGGATCCCGGAAAGCAGGTGCACAAACAGGTCGCCGGCCAAGCCTGCGCCATAATCCTTAAATCGGCGCCAGCTAAAGAAGCGGCCGAGGTCAAAAGGATGGGGAGGAGCCGGGCTGACCCAGGTGTCCCAATCGATGGTCTGGGGACTGGCGTCGGGGGGAACGGGGTGTACAAACGCGCCCCCATCGGTGTTGCGATCCCACGCCGCCTGGATCGTGTCAACCATCCCCAGCTTGCCGGAGTCCCAGATTTCCTTCGCCTTGGCGTAGAGGATGTTGCTGACGCGTTGGCTGCCCACTTCGCAGATGCGATTGTATTTGCTGACCGCGGCGACCATGGCCGCGCCATCCTCGACCGTGTGCGACATGGGCTTTTCGCAGTAGACGTCTTTGCCCGCCTGGCAAGCTTCTTCCACAACGCGGCGGTGCCAGTGGTCGGGCGTGGCGCAGAGGATGGCGTCAATATCCTTGCGGTCGATCAGCCGGCGGTACTCGCGGGTGGTTTCAATGTCTTTGCCGTTCAGCGCTTCCTTGGCTGCGATGTGGCGGCTGTCATAAAGGTCCGCCGCCGCCGCGCACTCAATGCCGGCAACGGGCAGCGAGGATCTGAGCAGCGAGCAGCCTTCGATGCCGGTGCCGAGAATGGCAAAGCGAATCGTATCCGAAGGTGGAACGGGCCGCGGCGCAGCCGCCAGGCGCATCGGTTCAAGAATGGTAACCTTGGCCGCCAGGCCCGATGCGGCAACCCCCGTGCCCAGCTTGATGAAGTCCCGACGAGTAACGTTGTTTCTCTTCATGTGGATATAACCCCCTCCAACATCGGAATCAATGCGCTGACCAGAATTAGTGCGCTTACCGGCTCGATCGGCGTTTCCCTAGGCCGCGCACGATAACAACGAGCCTTGATGAGCTTCGTGGCCTCATAGCGCAATCGGAGATTATGCCAGAAATGATAACGGCCAGAAGAGATTTATTGCGATCGGAAGTGGAAGGGGCATTTTTGATCCCCTTTTGTAGTAAGCCCTGAAAGGGCAGAATAGCATTGTGGGACGCGCTCCTTCAGGTGGTCCGATGCAGGTTCGAGTGATGTAGCCGCGCAAAGCTGGTCATCCATCGGTCACTGCAACTTTGCGTATTCAGCTTTCGCTAGTTTTAGGATCGGGACGTCGGGGTCAGCGTCTTTCCAGAGGGTGAGGAAATCCTGATCGGCGGCGCGGGAGGTCTTGCTAGCGCGGGCCGGGGCGAATCAGGTCCGCCGCGAAGCCGTTTAGGCAAAAGCTGATGGTTGAATGTCTCGACTCGTCACTCGTCACCTGCCACTTGTCCCTGCTCTCAGAAGTTCTCCAGCAACCACACGTTGTTATCGGTGGAACCCCCTACCATCGCCAAGTGATGACCGTCCGGGGAGGGTATACCCGTGCCACCGGCATCTGGTAAGAACTGCTGCTGCCAGAGGACTTGACTGCGACCGTTCAAGTCCACGTGGAGGAGAGTGGCCTTTGTACCAGTTGGATCGGCTGAGACAAACAGGCCGCTGCCCTCCGCCGCCCAGAACAAGCTGAAGAGGTTACTCCAACCTTTGACATTGACTTCGCCAACTTCACCGCCCGCCAACGGCAGGATTTGGATATGGCCCTCGAGCATATCGTTCTGTGTAAATGCGAGGCGCGAACCATCTGGGGATAGGTCCCAGCTATAAAACCCCCATGTCCCCGACCGCATGGAATTGACCCTGGTAAGCTCCCGCCTCCTCGCTTCTTGTGACGGCTCGAACCCCGAGAAGATGAGTTGTTTGTGGTCCGGACTCTCCTCGCTGAAGACACACAAAGTCGCAGGAGACCGGGCACAGGCCAAGTAGGCGATGCCGTGTCCCTCCAGCACCTGCTGCGCTGGTCCACCTGAGGTGGGCACGCGTATGATGCGAACCGCGGTGGTGGCGGTGAATTCCGGGCTTGCCCTGGACAAATACAGAATCCAGGAACCATCTGGGCTTACGACAGGCCACTCCTTATAGTCAGGGCCGGTGACGACGGGCTGAGCTGTGGATTGATCCAACTCCTGTTTATAGATGCCCCACGTACCGTTGCGATTCGATGCAAAAAGGACCGCTTTGCCATCCGGCATCCAATGGGAGGGAAAGTCACCCGACTCTTCCAGAATTAGTGGACGCAGATTCTTCACACGGCGGCCTCCGGCTTCCAGTTCCCCAACGTAAACATGCTCCTGACTGGTAGCTTTCGTGACGGTCAACTGCTTTCCGTCCGAGCTTCCGCGAACATCCATAACATTAGTCTCCCTCCAGTTGGTGATTCGTCTTGGTTTGCTTACAGGTTTGCCAGTTTTCGTATCCACTCGGACTTCCCAAACATTGCTTTCCCCCCGAACCGACTCAGGTTCAAACATCGAGTAAACAAAGCGACCATCCGGAAGCCATGCGAAAGTCAGTTCCACCCTCGGATCGGATGCTATTACTGTGGGTTGGCCCCCTTTGAGGTCGCGACTTTCAATGGTCCATACCCACTTGTCAGCCGCGCGATGACATCTTCCGTATGCGATTCGCTGGCCATCTGGTGACCACGCCGCCTGGTAAACCCTTTCGTTTTCAGAACCGGCTACGAGTCTGCGCGGATCTTCTCCCTGTGCGTCCATCACCTGGAGTTCGTCATAGACACCAGGAGCAAGGCTGTTTCCGAAAGCAATCAGCTTGCCGTCCGGGGAGACCGCCCAGACGCTGGCATTGTCTCGAAGCTTATGAGGAGGTCCGCCCATAACGGAAACAACCCAGGCGCTTGTGGGCTTCCCGGGTTCGTAGGCGGAGGCAATGAACCTGGTGCCGTCAGGGAACCAAGCAGTTGGCCACCACATATAGAAGTCCGGCGCCCGCCCTTCGGGTTGAGGAATGTTGAGCACCTCGCCGGTCTGAAGGAGCTTGAGGTGAAGTCCCACTTGGTCGCCGTAAGCCAGGTATTTCCCGTCCGGCGAAATCACACCTTGGTTTACGGGGTTGTCGCTGGGATTCCCCGTCAGTCGTCGCTCCGTCAGTTCGCGCGGGGGTGCAGGGGGGCGGGTGAGCCAGTAGGCGAGAACCGCGCCGGCCATAACGACCGCACCGGCCAAGGCAATTGCCAGCCGGCGACGTTTCTGTAGCGGCGGTGTCCCCACCGCCGGACGACGGTCGGAGACCGCCGCTACAGGAATCGCCAGTGAGGACACCGGCGCCACAGCGGGCGAACTCCCATCTGCCCCTACGACCGGTGCGATAAAGCGATAACCGTGGCGATGAAGGGTTTCTACAAAACGGGGGTTGTCTGCCGGATCGCCCAGCGCCCCGCGCAGCCTGTTGATGGCGGCGTTCAGACCGTGCTCGAAGTCCACAAATGTGTCGGCAGGCCAAAGCTCCTTGCGCAATTCCTCGCGCGTGACGATCTGGCCCGCCTGCCCCAGGAGCATGGCCAAAACTCGAAAGGGTTGTTCCTGAATTCTGACCTTGAGCCCGTGCTTGCGCAGCTCTCCGGCGAGAAGGTCAGCTTCAAAGACCCCGAAGTGGACAACATGCGAGACGTGGGGCGGGCATAGGCCGTCCTCCAGCATAGGTACGAGTTTACCACTCGCATAAGCCCAGTCAAGGCATTCTTCTGAGGGTACATCTGGTCGCAACCTGTTTCTACCCAGCGGGTTAGCTCGCGACGTAAAGATGACGATCGCATGACACCCAGGGCATTGACGCCTGTACGCCGCTGCCGGAAAGTGCTCGCGGAAGGAGAGCTCTTCATGTGGAGAGCAATCCACCGAATGCTATTTCTGACCACGGAAATCGTGGCAGATATAAGCCAAAGGAGATTAACCAATAATGACGAACCATATTGCTTTTTACCAATTCTGTTCGGCAGTAGGACGGAAAGCAGCGCTCACCCTTTGCCTGGCCCTGTGCATGCTGGGGCTGGGCCTTTCCGCGACTGCTGAAGAACACAAGGCCACCATCATCACGTTCGATGCCCCCGGCGCGGGCACAGGTACGGGCCAGGGCACCGTCCCCTACTACATCAACGGCGCGGGGGCGATCACAGGATGGTATGTGGACGCGAGCGGCGTGAATCACGGCTTCCTGCGCGCTCCTGACGGCAAGATAACAGCCCCCATCGACGCTCCGCTCGCGGGCAATGAAAGCGGTGCGGGAACTACCCTTTACAGCGTGAATCGGTTCGGCGCGATCGTAGGAAGCTCCACGGCCAACGACCAGACGTGTCAGAGCTTCCTGCTCGCTCCGAACGGCACGTTCACGATTATCTACCTTCCACTCCCCCTCGCCTCCCAGTGTTCGTGGGCCGACAACATCAACGATGCGGGAACCATCGCGGGAGCCTACATTGATGAGAACTCTACGGTTCACGGATACCTGCGCGCTCCCAACGGCACGATAACCGCCCCCATCGACGGTCCGGGCGCGAGTACGGGCGACTATAATGGTACGTACATCCCAACGGGCTATGGCCTGAACCCTTGGGGGGAGATCACGGGGTTCGCCTGTAATACGATCACCTGCCAGGGGTTCGTGCGGGCGCCCGACGGCGTCATCACTGGGTTTGATGTTCAGGCTCCGGGTGCGGCGGGCACCGAGCCCCTCTCCATCAACCCGGCGGGGGAGGTCGCGGGATATTACGTGGACACGAGCGGCGTGAATCACGGCTTCTTGCGCTCTCCTTACGGCAGGTTCACCACCTTTGACGCTCGGGGCGCGGGCAATGGAAGCGGCCAGGGCACAGGTGTCTCGAGCAACAACGCGTGGGGGGCAATCACAGGGGGCTACACGGACGCGGACGGCGTGAGTCACGGCTACCTGCGCACTCCTGACGGCAGGTTCACGACTTTCGATGTTCCGGGCGCGGGCGATGTCCCCGGCCAAGGCGAAGGCACCGTTCCCACCGGCAACAACTCGGTGGGAGCGATAATGGGATTTTACGTCGACGTGAACCTAGTGAATCACGGCTTCCTGCGGATACCGTAAGCCCGCTGGCCATTTTTCCAGCACGTAACGCACGACAGGTTTTCTGCTCACGCTGATTGTCCGCGAGGCTGCGCGGGTTCCCGACGCGCAGCCCGCAGCCAGCCCAACCGCCCAGAAAGTGGCAGGCGGGAGTGGCGGTGTGTAGATCTGCGTTATCCTGAGTATGCTCATTGGCCTTTAACCGGCCGCTGAGCGTGTCTCCCATCTGTCGCTGGGCAGCGAAGATGCGAGCGCTGCTGATGCAAAAAAGAGCCCCGAAGGGGCGACCTAACCCAGCTCAGGCCAACGGCCTGGGTCCGAGAATCCGTCCTTTTTTGGCGGCAAGCCCTGAAAGGGCGAAATAGCATTGCGGAACGCCTGAGCTGGCCGCCTAAAGTTTGGCCGGTGGATTTATCACGCCCTTTCAGGGCTTGCCCGCAGCGGGGTGAGCTTTTTTGACCCAGGCCGTTGGCCTGGGCTGGGTTAGGTCGCCCCTTTGGGGCTGAAGGCTTGCACCACATTATTCCCCCGCTGCCGAGAGTCAAAGGCTTGCGGGTTCTGTTTAGCTTGCGCCGACGAGGGGAGGAGACTATGTCATGCCAACGAGTATTTCTGGACCGGGTCATCGCGTGGGTGGCGCTGCCGAGCCTGATCCTATTTCTCGCGGTTGTTCCGGCGATAGCCCAAACCAGCAATAGTGATTACATCCTCCTCGTGGGCTCGGGCTTCCTTTGCGATTCCGATGACTCTTCCGCCTGTCCGGCCGTGGTCAAGTCGGCCGATGGTGCGAGTTACGAGATGAGCGGCGCAGGCACGCTCGCTCCGCAAAGGAAGTTGGTTACGGCGGTGGGGACCTACACCAAGAGGTCTCCCGGTGGAGATGTGCTTGAGACAGGCGTCTGGGTGGCGAGCGAACTTGTCAGTTTCGATTCCTACGGCATCGCGCCGGGGGCGCTCATGCGCGAAGGCCGGGCAATAGGTCCCCCACAGTTTGGCCCCAAGCGCGTGCCTATGTTCTCCGGTTCCATGGCGGCAGGCGGCTTGGCCGTGCTGCGCATTCGCCTGCTTCCAGTGTTAGGGTTAGCGAAAAACGCGACGCTGCGAGTGAACTGCGCCCTCGGCAAAGTGCCTGACGAACATCAAGTGGAAGGGATAAGACTGGCAGTTGAGGGAGGCGGCACGGAATTCGACGAGGAAATCAGCGGGCGTGCCCTGTTCCTCTTGACGAGGCCCGGAGCCACTACTGCTTCCAAGGCGCCCGCTCCGGAGGTCGAGGCAGACCTCGCGCCTAATGAGATCCAGAAGTGATTTGAAATTGAAGGCAAAAGAGGTGCGGGTAGACAGAAAACAATTGCCCGCGTAGGAACTCTACACACACTCCTGCCGGCGCGCGGCTGCGAGGTCTCACGAGCGGCTTAGCGTAGACGACCCGCTCCTGCCCTCAGAATGGCGGCCTTGACAGATTTTTCCGCCACTTCTTCAGGCCGCAGCACGCTTGGGGCGAAGCACCGCTTCGTGGCGCCGATTACGCGTGCGCGGCGTGTGTCTGGCCCTCGGCAACCCGTGCCGAAGATTCCTGGCTCAACTCCTCCATGGCGGTGCGGACGGACTGTTGCGTCTCGGGGTCAAGTCCGCGCTCGACCATGGGGAATAGGCGTCCATTTTCATCCAACAGGTGTTTACGCAACCAGAGGATGTACTTCCGACCGCTCTGCATGACCTCATGCGGGTTGCCTCCCCCCTTGAGCAGTCGATCCAGGGTCTGGTGAAAAGTCTTCTCGGTTTGCTCGCCGGCATCGTGTTCGTGCCGCATGCGTTCAAGGGTGAAGGCAATTCCTTGCACATGTTCTTGAAGTGCGGGGTAGAGGATTTGCTCTTCCTCCGTGACGTGGTTGTGAAGGGCCTCGGAAATTTCCCGCCGGAGTCCGGTTAGCCGTTCCGCCGTCTTGCGGTGATCTCGCGCCAGGGGTAGCACACGTAGTTGCTCTTGAAGTTCATTCAGCAGAAAAGACAACTCCTGATGCTCCTGCACCAGGTAGTCCGTTATGCATCGTGTCATTGGGGAAAATAAGACCTCCTCCGTCTCTTTATTTAGGATGCGGCGACGCAGGGAAAAGTTTTGCGGATATAATGTCGCTCCGCGCTTGCCCCATGCCTACACCAATGGCCGAGGCGGGATGCGCCCCGTGAAGATTGAACCATCTACCCCACGTTTTCGTATTAGAATTTGAAACCGGAGGACCGGTGCGTTGGCTTCCCTGGGCCCTCCGAGGAGAATACCCATGCGCTTCGTGACCAAGACTAGCTGGATTCTGGGAATACTGGTGTTTGCCGCCCCCTTAGCTGCGCCCAAGGCCGCGACGGAAGTCGAACCGGGCTCGATCGTGATTGTCTTTAAGGATGGTCGCCAACAGAGTTTCCGCTTGGCGGATATTGCCCGCATCGAATTCAGTTCCCCCGCGGAAAGGGCCTCCACCGGCCAAGCTCGATTCCTCGGTGAGTGGAAAGTGGGAGATGGCACTGGGGGGACATTCTTCATCACCCTCAAGCCCGACGGAGTGGCCCGTAAGACCCTGGGCTCAGTCGGTGGGACCTGGACCGTCATCAACGGGGAAGCCCAAATTGCCTGGGAAGATGGATGGCACGACATCATCCGCAAGGTCGGCAGCAAGTATGAAAAGGCGGCTTACTCGCCGGGCACGTCCCTTTCCGGCTCGCCCTCGAATACTGCCGAGGCCGTCTATACCGAACCCCACTGAAACCACTCCCCATAGCTGGTCCGGGCTTTGTTCCCCGAAAGGGAACAACATCATTAGCCTTGGGTGAAACCCACGGAGCAGGGATTGTCCAACATAAGTACCTTTCGACCCCGGAGGGGTCGAACTCCTCATTCTTTCAACTCGCCGCGCACCAAATTCAACCCCTTCGGGGTTGGTAAATCGTCGGGCGCACTATTTCCGTGGGCTTCACCCACGGCTAATTACATTGGACCTCTTCGAGGTCCCCCTGACAGCCGCTACAGTAAACCGGACGCCTACCAAACTACCGGACGGCTTCCCCCCGCAACATTCCCCCTCCCGATATAAAAAAACATTCATGAAACTCTGCCCCCCGCCGATAACACATGCGAACGTCGATAGAGGCCGGGACGAACGGAAAGTTGTAGGCGTCAAGGCCCACCGGTGAGAGGTCAGTATGAGTGCCCTGCATCATATCGTCCCAATGTTTCTTCTGGTTCAGTTTATCGTGGTTCTGGTGGCATTGATCGCCGCAACGCGCATGGCTGATCCACAACTTTCGCCTCCCACCAAAAAGTCTTCTCGACGCGTGATGACGCGGCCCATGCGGGGCGCGCGCGCTTAATGCACAATTCTCAACCGCCAGGGGATGGCATAAGCGCTAACTTAAGCGCACGCGGCCGGTCCCGAAGGGACCGAATGTCATTAGCCGTAGGTGAAACCTACGGATCATGCACGCGCGTGAAGATAACCCAACCCTGTAGGGGTTGAATTCGACCCCTTCGGGGTCGGCCAATGGGAAAAAAGGGCCGCTTCAGGTCCGTAGGTTTCACCTACGGCTAATGATGTTCATGCCCTTCGGGCATGGGCCGGGCGCGCTTGGTGTCTAAGCTAGCGCTTATGCCAGGGGAAGGGAGGGGCTTTAGCGACGGGGGGAAAACTACTCTCCACTCTGAATCTCGTCGAAGGCCACGTTCAGGATCGGATACTTCCGCCAGTCCTTGTAGTCAAAGTGCCACCACTCAAAATCATAGACGGTGAAGCCTTCATCCTCCATGGCATGGCGTAGCAGGCGGCGGTCCCAGCGTTGGAGTGAAGTGCCGCCAGGGTAAAAAGGGAACGACCGCTCGGACATCTCGTCGTATCCGCCCACCATGGGCGCCGGCTCACCGGTTGTGAGGTCGTAGAGCGTGAGGTCAACGGCGCAACCGCGGTTGTGGCGGGAGCCCTCCTGTGGGTCGGCGACGAAGATGTGGTCCGGTTCGGGTGTGGCGTCCCAGAACATTTTGGTGACGTACCAAGGCCGGTAGGCATCGTGAATGAGCAGCCCATAGCCGAGCGCCTTGAGCTTACCATTGGCCCGGACCACCGCCTCCGCCGCCGGCCGCTGCATAAAGGCGCGCGCCTGCTGGTACATCGGCGTGCTCAGAAAATTGCGCGTCGAGGCATAGCGAATATCGAGCTTGATGGTGGGATCGAGTTTGACCAGCTCCACCAGGTCCGGTTTCAGAGTTTCGCCGGACTCGTGTGGCGGGTGGGCGGCCAGGGCTTCGCGGCGCAATTCCTCCACCGGCTTCCGAGGTTTAATGCTGAAAACGGGGTTCAGCTCGCCGGCCAGCGGCCGCCGCTTGAAGACAACTCCTCCGATACATACCTGAGTGGCGTAGCCCTGGGCATTGCGTACAAATGTGGCCTTCTCATGGTCATGCAAACCGAAGTCGGGGAAGCTGAAGATGTTCTCGGAGTCCTGCCGGAGCGGATCATACTCGAACCACTCGATCAGCGCCGTCAGGTTTCCGTCCCTCTCCAGAATGTAGAGAACATTATGATCCCAGCCATACTCGCCGATGAGTCCCGCCCAATCGCTGGGCGCCGGCGGAGGCTTCGGAGCATTGATGCGCTCAAACCCGAGGAGCCCGGCCGGGACCGCACCCTCTTCCAAAGGAAACTTCTCTCCGTAGCGAAGCCGGTCATCGACGATCAGGCTGTTGCCGAGACGGCGCAGCTCCGTTTCGTAACTGCCCTGGAACGGAAGTGAGAACAACCGTCCGTAGCGCTCGGTAAGATCAAAAACGCTCTGGCCCGAAACCCTGTAGCGGCCTTCCAGGCGGCGCGCCAGGTCCGGCCCCACTGGCGTTGGGGTGAGAATTTCCGGCAAAGTTTTACGAGCGCGCGCAGCCAGCATCAGACGCAGCGCCTCGTGGACGATGCGGTCGGTGACGCCGGTCGAGCTATCGAGGGTGGTCACGGCGACGGCGCCGAGCTGATCGTCCACAAGAGCGTCGAGCAAAGTGGTGAACCCGTAGATTTCGCCGTGGTGACCCACCAGGCGGTGACCATCGAGCGAGCCGAGCTCAAACCCGATTCCGAAGGGCGACCAACTGTTTTGGTCGGGGCGCGGTGTCCACATGTCGCGAAGCGTTTCCGGCTTCAACACCTGACCGCCCGGCCCGCGCCCGCCATCGAAAACCATTGCCATGAACCGGCCGAGGTCAGCGACCGTGCTGTACATGCCCGCGGCGGGGAAGATACCCACGTCAAACGTAGGCGCGGGAAACACGCGGCCGTCGTAGGTCCACATGAAAGCTTTGGCGAGGTTGTGCGTGAGTTCCGGGGTGCGCTCGAACCCGCTGCTCTTGAGGCCTTCGGGATCGAGCACGGCGCGCTTGAGGTACACCGCCAAGGGCGCGCCGGCCACCCTCTCGAGCGCATAACCGGCCACCGTGACGCCGGCGTTCGAATACTTGGTGTGTGTCCCCGGCGGATACACGAGCACCGTGTTGTTCAGGCTGCGCACCACATCGGCAAGGGGCGGAGAAGCGGGATCGAAAGCGTTACCGTCCGGGGGCAGGTACAGGAGACCGGAGCGGTGGGACATCAACTCCCGCAACGTGATGGGCGCGCCGAAAGGATTCCGGGGGCGGAAGTCCGGCAGGACCTTCTCGATCGGCGCATCGAGGTCCAACTGGCCGCGCTCGACAAGCTGCATGATGCCAATGTCGGTGAAGAGCTTGGATACCGAGCCGACGCGATACACCGTCTCGGCGGTGGCGGGAATTCTCCGGCCCGGGTCGGCGTACCCGAAGCCCTGCGCCCAGACCGTCTCATGGCCATCGACCAGCGCAATCGAGAGCGCGGGGATTTGCTTTTGGGCCAACTCCTGCTGGATGAATTGCGTGAGCGCTGCCGCCACGGCGGAGTAATCCCGGCGCGCAGCGATATTCCCGCTCTCTGCGCCGAAAGCCAGTGCGCCGGAAGCTAAAGCTGAGGAAAATAGCAGGAGAACGGGGACGCGGCGGAGGCAATCCACAAATTTCGCCGGCAATCTGGAGCTTGAAAGCGGCGGCATTCGAGTGGCTCAGTACATGACAGAGTTGCCGCCCCGGGAAGTCTTGGAACGTAGGCTGCACCAAGCTCTCCGCGCGGCCCGAGAACGCTTCACACCGGCCCCGGAGCAATGTCCGGAGAAATGAGCTCTCCACTCGCCCTTGGCGAAAGTCCTTTAATGACCCGAACCCTGAGTAATATCGGCAAGCGAAGTGTGATCGAGAATCCGGGCGGCCGAGTTCCGCACCTCGATGAATATCTTGTAGAGTGTGCTGTGCCGCTTGTCGCTTTTGACCAGGTGGCGCAGTCCCTCCGCGTCGGCCAACGGTGCAAGCGGACCATCGATCATGCGAATGATCTCCCCCAGGAAGATTTTGGAGGGCGCCCGCTTCAGCCGATAACCCCCCTTGGCGCCGCGCAGGCTCTCCACCAGGCGGGCCCCCTTGAGATCGAGAAGGATCAATTCCAGGAACTTCTGGGGAATGCCTTCCTTGGAGGCAATGGTGTGAATCGTGGTCGGGCCCTTATCATACTCCTGGGCCAAGCACATCATGGCTTCCAGCGCGTACAGACCTTTGTTTGATATGCGCATTTTGACGAGTAACCTTATCTCTTTTGTAGGCTGTAACTCAAGGAGGCTTTTGTCAAGACATTTTCCGAAACAGATATTTTCCGTATCAGGCTTCTCCGTGGCCACGGCGGAGGTGGTAAAGTACCCGGTGCCAGCTTTCTGGCTTTCGCTGGTTGAAACTATGCTTTGATGTGTGTCCAACGGAGTTCAAATCCTTCTTCCATCGGCATCATTTGCTCGGCGTGGCCCATGGCGTGAAAGAAATGAAGGTCACAAATGTACATCGCCCTCCCCTGGCTTTTTGGACGAAAACAAATGGATTGCGCGATAATCGACGCGGACCGAGACTCGTGTCGCACGCAACAGTATTTATTCCGGCCAAGGACTACTACATTGAGAAAAACACCTTTACTTATTACGGGAATATTCATCGCATTCTTGTTTCAGACTCAAGTAATGAAGGCGCAGAATTCGGCCCCGAAAGTCCGTGCCGCGGAGGACGGCTTGGCGCTCACTCCGCCCATGGGCTGGTATCCCTGGAATGAGTTCGGCCAGGACCCCCAGAATGAGAAGCTGATCAAGGAGATCGCGGACGCCCTGATCCGCAGTGGGATGAAAGATGCGGGTTACGTGTATGTGGGTCCCGACGAGGGAAGGTGCTTCTCGCGCGGCGCGGACGGCAAGCTCACCCCCAACCTGGCGGGCTATCCCAGCGGCCTGCGCGGCCTCGGCGACTATGTCCACCAGCGGGGGCTGAAGTACGCACTGTACACGGACGCCGGCACCCACACCTGTAGCAACGCCATGCCCGGCACCAAGGACCACGAGTTTGAAGACATGGCGGCCTTCGCCCGGTGGCGCGCCGATTACGTGAAGATCGATTGGTGCAATACCAAGGGGCAAGACCCTGCCCAGTCCTACTCAAAACTCGGCAAAGCCCAACTTGCCGCCGGGCGGCCCATCGTCTTCAGCCTCTGTTCCTGGGGCGAGGGAGAGCCGTGGAAGTGGGCCGCCTCCGTGGGGCATCTCTGGCGAACCACCGGCGACATCTGCGCTCCGGGGAAAGCCGATTGGAGCGCCGCGATGAGGAACACCGCGGCTAACGAGAAATTGTCTGCGGCAGCCGGCCCCGGCCACTGGAACGACCCCGACATGCTCATCACGGGAATGGACGGGCTGAGCGAAACCCAAAACCGCAGCTTCTTCAGCCTGTGGTGCATGATGGCGGCGCCCCTCATGGCCGGAAACGATCTGCGCAAAATGACGGCGTCCACGATCGAGATTCTGACCAATCGGGAAGCGATCGCCATCAACCAGGATCCCTTGGGCATTCAGGGGCACATTGTGCGGAGGGAGGGCCAGGCGGAAATCTGGGCGGGCAAGCCCCTGTTTGACGGCAGCCAGGCCGTGCTGATCTTCAATTCAGGAGCGGCGCCCGCGCAAGCACACGTGACCTGGTCGGATATCGGCAGCGGGGAGTCCGCGCCTCTGTATGTGCGCAATCTGTGGACGCATCAAACCACGGGGCCACTCCGCGGCGGCATCACCGCGACCGTGCCGCCGACCGATGTGGTCCTGCTGCGCATCTCCAAGTCGAACGCCTTTCCTGTGCCCCCCATTATCGTGGCCGATTCGTACTGGTTATCTTTCCGCGCTCCGGGCCCCCAGCCTCAAAAGCTCACCGGCGCGATTACCGTCAAGACCACGGGCAGCGATGAACTGCCGCTCTGGAAAGTGCGCCCCGGCCTTCCGTCCTGGTTAACCGTCTCCGTGACCAAACACGGCAAGAGCCAGACGCTGGCGAGCACGGTCTCCACGGCGGGACTCGCGAAGGGCCGTTATCACGCCGTGGTGCGGGCCGACAACATCGAACCGATTTCGCAACGGCCGATGTCCGCTCTCTATTACGACGTTGATTTGGAGGTTGGCGGCAACGGCGAGGCGAGAAATTAAGATATGTTCGCGCCGACGAGGAGTTAAAGGCAGGGATCATTTGCCAGAAGGTCGTTAGCGCGGAATCGCGCTGACCAATGCGCAAAAACACCATGGATTTCGACACCGTACGGAGTATCGGACTTGCGTTGCCCGGCGTGGAGGAGAGCACAGCGTACGGGTTCCCAGCGCTCAAGATCCACGGAAAACTCCTGGCCTGTGTGCCTGCTCATGGCTCGGCCGAACCCGGTTCGCTTGTTGTTCGCGTGGATTTCGAAGATCGTGCCGACCTGCTCGCTGCGGCCCCCGATGTTTACTACGTGACGGACCACTACGCCGACTACAGCGCCGTTCTGGTTCGTCTGTCTCGCGTCAATCCCGACGTGTTGCGGGATTTGCTCGGCATGGCCCACAAATTTGTGACCGCCCACGGAGCACCCCGTTCGCCCTCGCGGAAGCGCCGAAAGCTCGGACCCAGAATTTGAGGTAGACACGCCAGACTTAGCCCGGAGGCGATTGAGGCGAGGCCCGCAGCGGAATTCGCACCGAACCCATTAAACCCGTCGGCGCATCGCGAACTACCATACGCAATTCTTCCGCCTTGGGGTCGGGCGTACTCTCCATGGCCAGGCTGAAGCGTCCTGCCTGCGGGATCTTCTGATAGTCATTGCTCTTGAGCTTGCCCAAAACCGTTTTGACGATTCCGCCCAGGGAGTCTCCTTGGTTTGAGTACTGACCGGCCCAAACATCGAACGACACTGCCCAGCCGTCGCTAGAAGGCTGGAAGGTCAAGCCACCCGTATCAATTTCCACCGTGAACTTCAACCCTCCGGCGGCGGAGGCTTCTCGCCGGCTGAGGTGAACGGTAATGCCAACGCCCGTGGCATCCAGCGGGCTAAATGCGCGTGTCTTCATCGGGGCGACGCGGTCGGCGGAGTTTTCGCCCTGCATCTCGGGCTTCGCAAGGTATCCACGCCGGTGGAGAACTTCGACACCCTTTCGGTCCACCAGAACCTTGATCCGGCGGTATTCCCCATTCCACTGGTCGTGGCTGGGGTAATAACTCAGGGTATAGGTTACCCCTGACTCGTCCAGGGCCACGCGCATCGCACCTTTCAGGTCGTTGGTGTTGGCGAAAGCTCGTCCGCCAACACGTCCCGGCTGCCGTGAAGGATCTTGAAATCTGGACTTCCGAAGTCATTCGGGGGTTGGCCCCGAGAGGGGTTTGAATCTCCGCGTTTCAAACAGCGGGGTAGCGCCAAGCAAGCCATTAGCGCGAGGTGGGCGTACTTGGCCCTCTTCCGTGGCACTAAATCCGGAAATGTCCACTTGCGGACGCGGGTGCAAGACCTATAATGGGCGGCGGGTTGGGTCTGCGACGCCACGGATGAAAGCACGCGCGTGTGATTGCCATGGCAAAGACGCTCACGACGGTAAGCGAATTGACGAGCCGCCGACGAAAGCAAAGTACACATACGCCTGCGCTCGGAAGGCACATGTGGATGTTCGCACTTGAATGTCATACGGACGAGCCACGGGAGCCATGGCTCCGACGGCTCTATGAGTAGCATCGCAACGACCCACGCGGGAGGCGTCATGAAACGATTGGTTCTAAGTGGACTGTTCGTCCTTCCTCTCCTCGGAATTTCGGCAGCGGGGCAAGGGCCCGCCCCGTACCACCTGGCGCCATCGGCCAAAACTGTGACGTGGGGATACTTTGACCCTTCTACGCCTCCCGTGCTTCGCCTTCACTCGGGGGATACGGTAGATGTCGAAACGCTGCCGGCGGGCGGGAGCCAGGCCTTGGAGGCGGCCGGATTGCCTCGAGATCAGATGCCGCCCGCCCTTTTGGAGATCGAACGCGAGGTCAAGGACCGTGGGGAAGTCCCGCACATTCTCACCGGTCCGATTTGGATCGAAGGGGCAGAGCCAGGGGACACGTTGGAAGTGAAGATCCTCTCCATCGAGCCCGCGGTTCCCTATGCCTGGAACAGTTTCACGCCGGGGAGAGGCTTCCTTCCTGATGACTTCCCGCATGCGCATTTCAAGCTGACGCCACTCGACTTGACCCGGAAAGTGGCGCGATTCTCCGATGGAATCGAGATTCCTCTTCGGCCGTTCTTCGGGGTCATGGGGGTTGCTCCACCCTCGGCCACCGGCCGCATCAGCAGCGGCCCACCGTGGATTCATGGCGGGAACATGGATAACAAGGAATTAGTGGCGGGAACGACGCTCTATATGCCGGTTCACGTCCGCGGCGCTCTGTTTTCAGTGGGCGACGGCCACGTGGGCCAGGGAGACGGCGAAGTCTGTGTCACGGCCTTGGAAACAGCGCTGCGAGGGACTCTGCAATTCTCGGTGCGGAAGGATATGCGGCTGCGCTGGCCTCGCGCCGAGACTCCCACCCACTTTGTTACCATGGGTTTTCACGAGAACTTGGAGGAGGCCGCGCGTAATGCGGTGGAAGAGATGCTCGATTTTCTCGTCCAGGAAAAGCATCTCGATCGCGATACAGCGTATATTCTCGCCAGCGATGCTGTTGACCTGCGGATCACGCAACTTGTGGATGGCAAGAAGGGAGTCCACGCCATGTTGCCGAAAGCGATCTTTGTTCGCTGACCAGGATATGCGGGGGAGGGGGGCAGACGTTGCTTGAGCGTCTCGATCAGTTTGGTAATCCACCCCAGCGTTTTGTGATTACCACTCAGCAAGCCTGAGTCCTGACTCCTGACTTCTGACTCCTGACTTCTGAATCCTATCGGGGGGAGCCCAAATCAGGGGAAGTGCTCAGAGGGTCCGAGGAGGGCCGACAGAAGCGACCACTTCGGACATTTTGGCCGCTGCCGCAAGGGGGGGAAGATAGCGTCAGGACCCATTTTGCCATCGAGGAAAAGACAATATGATGCGGATATAGGAGAAATGGTGCGAGAAATGGTTTCTGGAACATGTGAAGAAATTAACAATCTCGCGCAGAGACGCAGAGGCGCAGAGATTCGAAATAAATAACTCCTCTATTTTCTCTGTCGACTCCGCGCCTCTGCGTCTCTGCGCGAGATGCCTTTGTTGTTCCAGGGAATTTTTCACAGCTTTCTGACACCATTCCCCCCACCGTTTCCCCTGACACCGTTTCCCCCTCATGTTAAAGTAGGAATCACGGCAGATTCCACCGCCGGTTCTAGGAGGGATTATGTTCCGATTGAAGTCGCTTGCTTTCTTTGCTCTCACGGTGGCGCTGATGACCGGTGTGTCTACAGCGCCGGGGCAGGTTTCCGTTAGCATTGGAGTGGAGCCTGTTTGCCCGTACGGATACTTTGACTATGCTCCGTATCCCTGTGCTCCCTACGGCTACTATGGACCCGATTTTTTCGTGGGCGGGGTATTCATCGGGGCGGGCCCATGGTTCCATGGACCCAGAGGCTTCGCCGGTCACGTCGATAACCGCTACGATCCTCGGCACGGTTACAAAGGACCGGTGCCCGAGCGCGGGGAGCAGGCGTTCAGCCACTTCCACCCGAACGAAGCTCGGGACGGGAAAGGCCACGTCGTTCCTAATGCCGGCCACGACCCGCACGAGGAGCACAGCGCCGGATATCAGAAGGGAAAAACCGGCGGCGAACACCGTTAAAGAGTGGTTCAATGAAGTAAAAGGGGACCGAAACGGTACCTGCCGAAACGGTACTTGGGCCGTTTCCCGTGGTCAAAGTGATGCCGGGCAATTGAAGCAGGTATAATGCCCTTCGCCCTTCAGGGCGTTCCACACCCCAACGAAGAGAGGCAAACGATGAGACGGATGCTCCTAGCCCTGGCCACCGTATTTTTTCCCACTCTCATTTTGGCCCAGCAGACCAATCCCCCCGCGCCAGCGCCGCGCAACGCGCCCGCTGCCGCGACGCCCGCCGCCGAACGCCCGCAACGTGAAGAACGCGCCACGCCTGCTGCCCAGCCTTCCACTCCTCCCGCCGAACCCGAGCGCGCCGCCCCGGGCGGCGGAGTTGAAGGCCTTCGGCCCATGCATTTCGATGTTGCGGAAGTTCCTCCTGTGGTGACGCACCATGAAATTCATGTGGACGGCAAGCCGCTGCGCTACACCGCCACCACGGGCCGCCTGCCCATCAAGGACGCGGAAGGAAAAATCGAGGCGGAAATGTTCTTCGTGGCGTACACGCTGGACGATGCCGATCCTGCCACGCGCCCGGTGACCTTTGCTTACAACGGCGGCCCCGGCTCCGCCACCATCTGGCTGCATATGGGAGCGCTGGGTCCGCGCAAAGTGGTGCTGGAGCCGGAGGGGTGGCTGCCGCCCTCTCCCTACCGCCTCGAGGACAACCCCAGCACTCCCCTCGACAAGACTGACCTGGTGCTGGTTGACGCCATCGGCACGGGCTACAGCCGGCCCGCTGACCAGGCTGCCGCGCGCAAGTATTGGAACCTGCGCGGCGACATTGAAGCCTTCGGCGAGTTCATCCGCCTCTACATTTCCCGCTACGAGCGCTGGTCGTCGCCCCTCTACCTTTTTGGCGAAAGCTACGGCACCACGCGTTCGGCGGGGCTGGCCGGATACATGACCAGCCACGGCATCAACTTTAACGGCATCGTGCTGCTCTCCACCGTGCTCAACTTCGAGACGCTGGACGATTCGTTCACCAACGACGTGCCTTTCCCCATGCTTCTGCCCTCGTTCACATCGATTGCCTGGTATCACAAAAAACTGCCTGCTGACTTGATGAGCGACCCCAATCGCGCGCGGAAGGAATCGATGGACTTCGCTCTGGGCGAGTACACTCAAGCTCTTGCTGCCGGCGACAAGCTGAGCCCGCAGGAGCGGCAGAACGTCATCGACAAGCTCAATCGCTATACCGGTATTTCCAAGGAAGTGATTGAGTGGGCCAATCTGCGCCTGAACGTCCAGACGTTCACGCATTTTCTGCTCGCCGACCAGCGCCTGCGCGTCGGCCGCCTGGATGGGCGCTTCAAGGGACCCGACCCCGATGGGTTCATGAACACGCGCTTCTTTGATCCCTCGAGCGCCGAAACCGGGCCGCCGTTCACCAGCGTTTTCTACGACTACGTGCGGCGCGAATTGAATTACAAAGTGGACATGCCCTACTACGTCTCCGCCGGGCAGTCAGGCAATTTCCATTTCAGTCTCAGCCCCCCGGAAACGGGCCCCGGCCCCGGGGGTGGCGAGGGCGGCCCGCCAGAGACGGTCACGCCGCTGCGCGAAGCCATCGTGAAAGACCGCTACCTGAAGATTCTCAACATGGAGGGGTTCTACGACTTGGCCACGCCCTACCTGGCGGCCTGGTATACCTTCGACCACCTCGATTTGCCGCCCCAATATCGCCAGAACATCTCGCACGCCCAGTACGAGGCCGGGCACATGGTCTACCTGGACTCCAAAGCCCACGCCAAGATGAAACAGGACTTTGCCAGCTTCATCGACGCCACGACGAAGCGGTGATGGTCGGCGCCGGGCCGCGCTCAGCCAAGCAAAATGCTCCCCTCCTCCCATGCGGGGGGCGACGCGCTCGCGGCGGCGAAGAAAAAAGGTACCCGGTGTTGACCTGCCGATTCGCGCGAGCGCGCTACTTGAGCAGGGCAATGAAGCCGGCCTGCTCGAAGTGACGGTCTCCTGTCAGCGCCTCGTTCATGCCGTGCTCCCGCATGACGACGAACGAAATGCAGTCGGTGAGTGACCAAGCCTTATCCGGGCGCCGGACGTAGAGTTCGACTCCTCGGTCGAAAAGATCTTCGGTTGGCGGAACGATCGTGCAGGCAGGGTCAGCCCGCAACGCGGCGAGCAGACGCGGAAAACCCTCACGCATCGCCGGCACCGCGAGCGCGTCAGCTACCTCCGTAAGAATCCAAGCCGTGGTTATCAGGCGCTCGGCGCGGTTTTGGGAGGCTGCTAGGGCTCGGGCGTGGGCGCTGTCTTCCCATCGCAAAAGGGCGAGAAAATAAAAGGAGTCGGCAAATAGTGCCTTCACTTTTTGGGCGTCCCGTAAAGGTAATGGTCGTGGTTCTCCGCCAGGTCGGGAGGGCCTCCGTGCACGATGCCAATTATGTCGCTCAGACGTTCCGACAGGGGCTTGGCAGGTAGTGGCTCAACGCGCACTTCGGTGCCGTCCGGCAAGTTCGCGTCCGGCGGGAGAACCACCGCTCCCTTTGAGACCACTCCCACGAAACTCATAACCACCTCCCGGCTATCGACTCGCATCCATTATACCTTCAATCCCTCGTTGTTCCCAAGTGAAGCCGGGGCCGTGACCCGCTGCCGGGGAGGCAAGGGACGACGCCGGGTGAAGCTCAGAACCCTGAAGGATGGCCACAGAAACAGGAAATATCGTGCCTGTCCCGGATTCCCGGGGACAAGAACCGAAACGTCAATCCAAATTAAACCTGGTCTCCAGTCAGTCAGGAATCAAGACCGCGCCGGGAATCCCTCGATCGAGCGTTACCAGAGCAGCGCCGTTTGCTTTGGCGAGCTCTAAGAGGTGTCCATCGGTGAGTTGCTTTGCGGTCTTGACCCAACTCGGAAGGTGCGTAACGTCGTGGTGGTCCACAATAAACGTGAACTTCACAACGTCCGCCTTTTTCAGGCGCGCCAGCAGGTCGCGCGCCTGAGCGACGGTGAACCTGTACTGTGGAGCCTGGGCGAGAACGCGCACGAACCCGAGCTCCGTAATCGCGCATGTCGCCAGTTCCGTGATGCCGTTCTTGGGCAAAAACTTCGCCGTGCGGTCATGGAATTCATGATCGAGAACGCCCAGCGAAAGCAACGCACTCACATCGAGAAGGAATTTCATGGAAAGTCCGCAAGAATCTGTTGCACCTGCTTGTGGGTCAGTCGGGGGGCGTGGGGACCGGCTGTCAAGACCGGCAAACCCGTTACGGGGTCTTTGACAATCCGAGCGCGCTGCGGCCTTCTTGACCTTGGGGTTAAGATAATGCGTCCCGACTCGACGTTGGCGTCGAGTGAATCGCCTGCCTGGAGACCCAGCGTGCGGCGGACCCGGACGGGTAAGACAACCTGGCCTTTCGTTGATACTTTCGTTTGCATGGTAAGATAATCTTACTATGCCCGCGTCACGAGAGCAAGCGTAAAGCCCTCAGGGAATTATACAGAACGACATAAGTTCCTGGGGGAAACGGTGTCAGGAACGCGTCAGGAACCATTTCCGCCTGACGCCATTTCCGCCCCGACACCATTTCCGCCCCCCACAGCAGGTGGCAAATTCGTTGTGTGGAGGTTAGAAAAAATGTACGATTCGAAAGCTAAAGGTCTAAATCAGAAATTCCGAATCGACGAGGTCGGCATGAAACCAAAGGTATTATTTGCCTCCCTATGCTTGCTCCTGGCTGCGGGTGGACTGAGCTCCGCCAGGGTCTTGGCGGCCGACGACGGATGGACGCCACTCTTCAACGGGAAGAATTTCGACGGCTGGTACACCTATCTGGGGTCCAGCGGGAAGAACCACGATCCCAACGGCGTCTTTAAAGTCGAGAACGGTGCGATTCATATTTTAGATGTGCCCCCCGGCAAGGGTGAAAACGGATATCTCGCCACCACTCTGGAATTTTCCAACGTGCGCATCCACGCTGAGTACAAGTGGGGCGTCAAGCGAGTTGGGGAGGGCAAGCGGGATAGTGGTTTGCTCTACCTGGCCGTGGGTCCCGATCGAGTCTATCCGCGTTCCCTCGAATGCCAAATTGAAGAGACCGACACGGGTGATCTCTGGATCGTCGATGGAGCTGCGGTGACCGCCTACCTGATCAGCCCCACCCTTCCGATGTATGACGATGATATGGCGGCCGGCACTCGGGTCAACAGTTTTCCGGGAAGCTCCATCCGGGTTCTGAAATCCGGCGACTTCGAGGACCGCGCCGGTTGGAACACGGTGGAAGTGATTCTGGAAGGAGATCGCGCCCAGCAGTTGGTGAATGGGCGCGTCGTTAACACCGTGTCGGACATCAAGCAGCCCGACCCGCAGAATCCGTCGCAAATGATTCCGCTCACCAAGGGACGCATTCTCCTGGAAGCCGAGGGCGCCGAAATCTGGTTCCGTGAAGTGAAGATCAAGCCCATCGCGCCGGCCGCAAAGCCTTAACGGGAAGAAGACGTTCAGCGGCCATAGCGGCGGTGTCTGGGCATCAGAACAACTCCTCAACTTCCCGCGCCGATCCTTATACGATTTAGCGAGGAAAATGCGGGACAGACCATATTTCGGATTCACCGACATCATAGCCCCCCAATCAGGGATTAGGGATTGGGAATTAGGGCCTGTAACCACCCCCGTCGCTGACCGCTCCGGCCCCTCCTGAATCAGGAGGGGAGCCCGTCCGCCCGGGCAGGCTCTGAGCAAAGCGAAGGACCAGGCTCTTCAGGGCTCGGGGTTGATGGGGGTTCCGTTGACCCAGGCCGTTGGCCTATAAGCGCTAACTTAAGCGCACGCGGCCGGTCCCGAAGGGACCGAATGTCATTAGCCGTAGGTGAAACCTACGGATCATGCACGCGCGTGAAGATAACCCAACCCTGAAGGGGTTGAATTCGACCCCTTCGGGGTCGGCCAATGGGAAAAAAGGGCCGCTTCGGGTCCGTAGGTTTCACCTACGGGTAATGATGTTCATGCCCTTCGGGCATGGGCCGGGCGCGCTTGGCGTCTAAGTTAACGCTTATGGGCCGTTGGCCTGGGCTTCGTTATTTCGCCCCTTTGGGGCTCAACCTGATTCTGTACGGGCCAGCGGCGCTGGCCCTTCCGTAAGGCCGAATGGCATTCGGCCGAGGCCGAGCGCTGCTCGGCCCTACAAAATGGCGGGGTAAACCCGCCGCTACGACCGTCATTGGGTGAGAAATCCGGGTTAATTCTGGCCCACTTGGGAGGCAATTACATATAATGGGTAATGCCCCGCAGGGCTGGGGAGGTAACCCTTAATGTCTTTGGACAAGTCCACGCTACAGGCTCTTCCTAAGGTTTTGCTGCACGAGCATTTGGATGGCTCCTTGCGTCCGCAGACCGTCATCGAACTGGCCAAGGACGCCAAATACACCAAGCTGCCGACGGCCGACCCGGCGGCGCTGGCGGACTGGTTTTATCAGGGAGCCTATCGTGGGGACCTGGCCGGCTACCTGGAGGGCTTTGCCCACACCATCGCGGTAACCCAGACGGCGGAGGCGCTGGAGCGGGTCGCCTACGAACAGGTTGAGGATTTAAAGAATGACGGCGTGGCCTACTTTGAGACGCGATTTGCCCCCATTTTCCACACCAAGAAGGGGCTGACCAACATGGACGTGGTCGCCGCCGTGCTCAAAGGGCTGGAACGGGGACGAAGGGACTTCAGAATTCCGGCGGGGTTGATCGTCTGCGCCATGCGCGATATGAAAATCTCCCTGGAGATCGCGGAACTCGCCGTGGACTTCCGCGACCGGGGAGTGGTGGGATTTGATCTGGCGGGCGAAGAGGGCGGCTATCCCCCCAAGAAACATGTCGACGCGTTTCATTACATCCAGCGGCAGAATTTCAACATTACCGTCCACGCCGGGGAGGGCTACGGAAAGGAATCCATCTGGCAGGCCATCCAGTATTGTGGGGCGCATCGCATCGGTCACGGGACGCGGCTGATTGACGACATCGTGGTGACGGATGGAGACGGGGTGAAGTTGGGCGGGCTGGCGCAATTCGTCCTCGATAAGCGTATCCCCCTGGAAATCTGCCTCTCCAGCAATGTCCACACCGGCGCCATTCCGACCATCGCCGACCACCCCTTCAAGGTGCTTTACCGGCAACAGTTCCGCGTTACCCTCAACACCGATAATCGGCTGATGAGCCGCACCAGCATGAGCAACGAATTTCAGGTGGCTATGGACACCTTTGGCTTGGGTCTGGATGATTTCGAGAAGCTTACCCTCAACGCCATGAAGAGCGCTTTCCTGCCTTACGCGGATCGCTGCCGCATCATCTATACGGTGATCAAACCGGGCTACGCCAGAATCCGTTACCCCGAGATTTAGCCTACGGTCAACATGCCTTGGCGATCGGATGGGTAATCAGTAAACCGCCTTCCGAATGAGAGGTCCACCGTGAGTGCCTATCTTGAGATGTTTCAGGAGACGTTTCGCGAAGTCCACCGGGCGTGCAAGGACCTCCTCCTGGGATCCCTCAGCGCCCAAGACACCCACCTGAGAGAGTTGATGAGTTTCGTTCTCGCCCATCAGACGGCGTCCGAGTATCCCTACGTTTTTAAGTATGCGTTTTGCCGGACCGAGAAGGATTTCCAGCGAATCCGGAAGCTGGCAGCCGCCGTGCACCTCTTGCAGTCTTCGGCCTTCGTGACCGACGATATTTTCGATGGGACCTCCATGCGGTACGGCCAGCCGGCCATCCACAAGAAATACGGCGTCAGTTACGCCATCATCGCCACGGAGCTTCTCCAGTGCGTGGCCTTGGAGACGGTCAGCGCGGAACTCGTTCACGGACGATTTCACAACAAAGTCCTCGTCCTCAAGATTCTCAACCAGATGATGAAAGAGCTGTACGTGGGACAATACCTGGACGTCTACAACACCGGGAATTTGCGCATGGGACAGCGGGAATACTATCGTGTCATTGCGTTGGGGGTCGGCAACTTTTTCGAACACCTGGCGCAAGCCGGGGCCCTCCTGGCGGGCAGGCCGGATTCCGAGGTCAGGAACCTCGCGCGGTTTGGATACCACTACGGGATGGCACTTTTTGTCACTGATGATATCGTGGATATCGTCGATTCGGACAAAGTGACCGGTAAGACCTACGCCGCGGACCTCAAGAACCGCAGAATGCGCTTGCCGGTAATTCTCACCCTTCAAATAGGGAATCGTGGGGATTCATGGTTTGTCAACAATGCTTTTCGGAAGAAGAAGCTCTCCAGCGCGGAAATCGAACGAGCACGACAAGTCATCGGGAATTGCGGGGCTCTCGATGCCTGCCGGCGCATTGCCAAGAAGCACCTCTCGCAGGCAGTCCGACATTTGGCCGAGATGAAGCCCAGTGTCACCACCCGGAGCTTGCAATGGCTTTGTAACACGCTCATGACGGCCCAGCGACTGGCCCCCTGAGGGCAGAGTTCAAGAGATTGCGGACCATGACCAACACCTATTCGCTCATCAGGTCCGGCAGGTTCTTAACCGACCTTCCTGGAACAGGCGCACCGCGTGCGGGTCGAAGCAAGTCTACTTTTTCTTTTTGCCAGGAGCCTTTTTCTTTGCCACCCCTTTGGACGCCTTCTTCGCTTTCTTCTTTGGAGCTGCCTTTTCCGCAGCCCCCTGAACTTCGTCTCTCCTGCCGGCTAATGCCATATGTACGTCCTCTCAAATTGGAAGTATTTTTCAACAACTGCCCGTGACCGTGCTTTTCATATAACAGAAGCGTCCAGAAATGTCGAGAGTTTTCGGCAGTGAGGATCAGGCCATCAAACCGATCCTGCGCATAATGGCTACGACTCTCGGACTGGCTTGCAGGTCATCAAAAGCGGGATTTGTTTTCAAATAGTAGATGGCGTAATCCTGCTCTTCCACCGCTTTCTCCAGCCACTTGATGGCCAGATCATGATGCCCCAGCCGGGCGTAGATGTTAGCGACGTGATAGGGAGAAACGTCCGTCAAAACATAGGGCAGCCGTTGTGGACTTCCCATGTCTTGGGTGGCAAGTTCGAGCCGTTTCTGCCAATAGCCCCGGGGACCCGCATCGGAATAGGCCTGCCGGAGTGAATTGCCGAGCGCTTCGGCCTTTTCGGCATCTTCCCCTGCCAGCTTGAGGGCCAATTGATGTTCGGCAATGGCCTCTTCCCAAAGTCCCTTTTCCACAAACACGTCTCTCAAGATCCTATGAACGATGTAGAAATGCCTATCCATTTCAACCGTGGCCCGCACCTGCTTGATGGCTTGGTCATATTCGCGTGCCAGTAGGAATACCTGACCCACGGAGGCGCTAATCACCAAGGACAGGGGGTCAAGTTCCTGGGCGCGTCTTGCTTCGGCGATCGCCGCGGCCTTTCTTCCCGCGCAGACAAGGGATTCCGCGTACCATTGATGGGCGGTTGCATAATTGGGATTAATTTCGATGGCGCGCGCATACTCGCGCAGCGTGCCGGGAAGGTCCCAATCTTCGCCAGGCTTGATCGAGGCCAAGGCAGTGTGGGCCTCCGCCAGAGAGTCATCAATCTCCAGGGCCTTGAGTGCGCAAACCTTCGCTTGAGAATACGCCTCCCGAAGTGGCATGGTGGTGTAGAGACCAATTACCAGGTAACACTCCGCCAAGCCCACGTAGGCGAGAGCATGATGGGGGTCCATCGCCACCGCCTCTCGAAAACACTCGATGGCTTTCTGGATATCCTCCCCGGTTCTCTTGTTCCAGTAAAACCGCCCTTTAAGATAAGCCTGATAGCTTTCCGGCCCGGGGGAGTAGGTTTGAGAAATAACCGCTTTACCTTTCCATCGGGCACGCAGGTTTAGCGAAACTTGCGTGGCAATTTCGCGCGGCAGATTGGCAAACGCCGAAGGCCCGCGCTCGTATTGCGCCCCCCAAATGTGCTCGTCCCCAATCGCATCCACCAATTCCACGCTGATGACGAAGGTGGAACCCCTGCGCAAGATTCTCCCGGTCAGTATTTTTCGGACAGCCAGCTCTCGCGCAACTTCCTGGGGGTTGAACGCCTTGCCTTTAAAACGGAAGACGGAGGTCCGGGAGATGACTTTCAAGTTGGGCAATTGCGACACCTGGTTGATGAGACTCTCCGTAATGCCGTCAGATAGGTAGTCGCTTTCCGGATCGGCGTGAAAACTTGGATCCGAGCCGACCCATTCGAAAGGCATGACGGCGAGCGACTCAACTCTCGACAGGAACAGGTAAGAGACGATCGCGGTGGCTGCGACGGCGAGAATGGCAGCGGAGTAAAGCCACGAATGGAGCCCGGCCGCGGCAGCCGCGATCACACTCAACCCGATCGTTATGGGTAGTTTGTGGACCTTGATCTTCTCAAGACTCCAGGGGGCAGATACGGCGTGCCCGCTCGCGGAAGGTGTTGATGTCCTCTCGGGGAAGGCTGGACGCGGCTCGACCCTCGAATCGCGGGCCCGCTCGCTATTACTCTCGGGGATCTGCTTGAGATGATCCAACCTTTCCATCTCGGCTTCTATTTCCATCTTTTGCCGGCAACGCTTCAGATCGGAGAGCATCTCGCGCGCCGCTTTATACCGGCGTTCGCGATCTTTTTCGAGTGCCCGTCGCAGGATCTGCACCAGCGCCTCCGGGGCCTCGTGATTGGCCAAGGGGAGGGGGTCGGGATCCTTAAGAAGAATTAGGGAAATGACATCCGTGGTGGTCTGTCCCTCAAATGGTAATCGCGCGCAAATCATCTGATAGAGAACTACGCCGAGGCTCCAGAGGTCCGTGCTGGCATCAAGATGCAGTCCCCGGACCTGTTCCGGTGACATGTAGCTGACTGTCCCCGTGATCTGGCCAGGCATCGTCAGAAGCACCTCCGCGCTCGTGGAAAGCGTTTGCGGGGCGACCTCCTGATCATCCTGATCGAACATCTTGGCGATTCCGAAATCCAGTAATTTAACTCCGGATTCGGTGAGCATGATATTGGCGGGCTTCAGGTCACGGTGAATAACCCCTCCGCGGTGCGCTCTGTCTAAGGCATCCGCGATTTCGATCCCCACATTCAGCACCTCCATGATCGGAAGGGGACCGCGCTGGAGACGGGATTCAAGCGTCTCACCTTCCAAATACTCCATCACCAGGAATTCGGTGCCGTCTACCTCCCCGACATCAAAGAGCGTACAAATGTGGGGATGGCTCACATTGGATATGACTTTAGCCTCGCGCGCGAATCGTTCCTTCAGGACGGGGTCGGCTGAAAGGCTGAAGGGCAGGACCTTAATGGCAACGACACGGCCCAGGCGCGTGTCTCGGGCTCGGTACACTTCTCCCATGCCTCCCGCGCCAATCTTCGACTCAAGCTCGTATGGACCCAGCTTGGTGCCGGGCAAAAAAGTCATGATAGCCATACATTATACGGTGACGCGCGCCTGGCACAACAGTTTCGAATCAATGCAGGGCGACGAATCGCGCTTAAATCTCCGCTCCCGATTGTGCGCGCTCAAAGAAAATGCCGATCGAAAGGGCGCGGAAAGATTTCCGCAAGTCGCAGCGTCTGCCGGAAGCCTTGCAGGTTTGCGAGGATCACCTCGATGTCGCCACAGAACTCCCAAAGGAGTTGCCGGCACGCGCCGCAGGGTGAGGCAGGAGGCTCACTGGAGGTCACGACAACCAAATGCGTGAACTCCCTTTCACCCTCCGAGAGGGCCTTCCACAAGGCCACGCGCTCGGCGCAGACCGTCAGGCCGTAAGTGGAATTCTCGACGTTGCACCCCGTGTAAACCTTGCCGCTCGAGGCCAGCAAGGCCGCCCCCACTTTGTAGTGGGAATAGCCGGCGCAGGCGTTCTCCCGCACTTCCGCGGCGCGCGCGATGAGCTCTTCAGAATTCATGGCCTTTCAATCCCCTTGCTGTTGCGGCGGTCTCCGACCGCCGCCTCGAGTTTCCATAATTTAAATTATAAGCCATCATGAATCCCCGTAGGGCTTGGTGCTCTTCTCTTTGAACTGACTTCGGATTTCGGACAACGGACTCTATCTTTAGTCACTCGCCACTCCTTCTTGAATGCTATCTCTTGCATTTTCAATAACATTCTGGCATTTCTTGTTAAGTTATTTATTTTCATATACTTTCTGGGTAACCGCCTTCCGGCTTCTTTGTTTTCAATAACATTCGGACTTCGAACGTATGAAAGCATGCATGCCCGCTCCCCACTCCCCGCCACAATCTTGCAACTTATTTAGATTCATGAGGATGACAAATCGTGGGGGGACGGATAATTCCCTCAAATGACGCCTAACACCCTTTATTTTGATAAACATTCTGGCCTCGATGACCGGCGACGTGCGAATTTGGAGTCGGCGGGCGGGAGTCAGTTCGCCGGGAGCGATGCCGCGCCGCATTGCGCCCGACGCACGACTGCCGGGGAGATTTTCCCCGCGAAGATCCGAACAAAAACCGCTTCAAAAGTGTCAATCTCCTCTCTCTTGCCGTCTACCGCCGCTGCCTGCCTGCCTGCCTGCCTGCCTGCCCGCCATCAAGCTTCTTCCCGCGGCGGCTTTCCCGTTCCCCTTTAGGCTAGCACATAGGCAAGAAATTCTGTCAAGGAGATTCTTGCGGAATTTCCTACCGGTAGGAAAAAATCTTACCAATGGGCGCCACTTTCCTGCCGGTAGGAAACCCGCAGTTGCGGGTTTCCGATATTCGACGCTATTAGAGCGATTTTGACTTAAGTGCTTACATGTCTTGTGGTGCTCGGCGCTAGTGTGGTGTCCCATCTTCAAGTTGACAATTGGCGAGACCCCCTCACCCGTCTCGCCTCGGCTGATGAAAACGCCTCGCCGAGCCACCCTCTCCCCCAAGGGGGCGAGGGGAGAGTTCAACTTGCTCCCTCGCCCCCTTGGGGGAGAGGGTGGACCGCCGGCCGGCGCTCAGAGCACGCCGCTACAATAATTGCGGCAGGACCGCGTCGAGAAGATCGGCGAGGTGGCGCGAAGCGGCGCGCCCGTTGGCGAGCACCTCCTCGTGCGACAAGGGCTTTCCCGCCAGTCCCGCGGCGTGATTGGAAATCGTGGCGATGGCCAGGACGCGGCATTTCAATTGCCGGGCCGCCATCACTTCCGGCACGGTGGACATTCCCACGGCGTCTGCGCCCATGCCCCTCAAGGCACGAATTTCCGCCGGCGTCTCATACGTGGGTCCGAGCAAGGAAGCGTATACGCCTTCGAAGCACGGCACGCGCAGCTTGCGGGCTGCTTTCCGTGTGATGTCGCGCAAGCGGGGATCATAGGCCTCCGTCAAATCCACGAATTGCGCTCCCCAGCGCGGGTCGTGAACTCCCACGAGAGGATTTACTCCTTGCAGGTGCAGGTGGTCGGAGAAAACCATGAAGCCGCCGGGCTTTGATTTCGCCGCAATGCCACCCGCGGCGCAGGTCAAAATGAAAGTCTCGACCCCCGCCAGCGCCAGCGCGCGCACGGGAAACACCACGGTGGCCGGCGCGTGACCTTCATAGCAGTGTACGCGGCCCTCCAGAATGGCCACGGGAACCCCTTTCCAGCTTCCCAGATGGAGGGTGCCGCTGTGCCCCATCACGGTTGTCTCGGGGAAATGAGGGATGCGTTTGTAGGGAATTTGTACTTGCGTCTGCAACCGGCCTACAACCTCATCCAATCCCGAACCGAGCGTGATGGCCACACGCGGTGCGAAGCCGTGAGAGCGAATATTTTCCGCCGCCTGCTCCGCCTCTTCATAACCATGCGGCAAGCGGCGTGCGGCGAGTAATGTGCGACGAGCCATAATGTTCACCGTTTCCGTGGACCGAATTCAGGGTTGTGCAAAACTCGAAAATCGAAACTCGAAAATCGCCCAGATATCGAATTCCGAGTTTCGAGTTTCGAATTTCGATTTTCGAATTTCGCCAGGCGTTCACGCCAGCAGCAGCCCGGCGATGGCCGCCGCCAGGTAATTGGCTAAGGTGCCCGCGAGCAGCGCCCGGAATCCCAGTCTGGCCAAGTCTTGTTTCCGCGAAGGAGCCAGGGCGCCGATCCCACCGATTTGAATCCCGATGGAAGAGAAGTTGGCGAACCCGCAAAGAGCGAAAGTGGCAATGGTGAACGAGCGTTCGGCGATGTGGCCCTTAAGCGGGCCGAGCATGGAAAAGGCCACGAACTCATTTAACACCAGTTTGGTTCCCATCAAGTCTCCGACCGTTGCGGCGTCCTTCCAGGGAACACCCAGCAGCCACGCCACCGGCGCCAGGGGATAACCGAGAAGGGTTTGAAGGGTGGTGTGAATGCCCCCCAAGGCCAGATTTACCAGAGCGATGAGCGCCACAAACGCTATCAGCATCGCGGCGACGTTGAGCGCCAGGTGGAGGCCGTCGGAGATCCCGCGTGCCGCGGCATCCAAAAGGTTGATGGGCTTCCCTTCCTCGGTGATTTCGATATTGCCGGTTGTTAAGGGATGGCCGGTTTCCGGAACCAGCATTTTGGACAACACAATGGTTCCGGGAGCCGTCATCACCACCGCAGTCAACAGGTGACGCGCCTCCGCTCCGAACAGGACATACGCGCCGAAAACGGACCCGGCAATATGGGCCATGCCCGCTGTCATAATGGTCATTAGCTCCGATTCCGTCAGGTCCTTCAGGTAGGGCCGGATCACCAGCGGCGCTTCCGTTTGCCCCATCATGATGCTGGCAGCGACTTCCAGGGATTCGGCGCCGCTCGTCCCCAGCAATTTAACCATCGCCTTGCCGGTCCACAGGACGAGGGTGGGGATGATGCGCATGTAGTAAAGGATGGACATCAGCGAAGCGACGAAAATAATCATGGGCAGGGCTTGAAAAGCAAAGATTACCCCAAAACTGCTTTGTTTTTCCCCCAACGCGCCGAACATGAACGTGGAACCGGCAAAGGCGCAATTCAGCACACTCACGAATGCCTGCGAGACCTTATACATCAGCCGGTAACCCAAACCCGTGCGCAGCACGAATAACGCCACGAGGATTTGTAATGCCATTCCCCAGCCCACCGTGCGCCAGGGAATAGCTTTCCGGTTCTTGGAAAGCAGGACGGCCGCCGACAGGATCACCAGCATGCCGAGAAGCGGAGTCAACCGGGTCATTGTCATTGCAGCACACGCTCCAAGACCAGTGGCGGGGGAGATACTGGATCCGGGGAAATGGCCATCGCCTTGCGAATCATATCAAGCGCCCGCGGCACGCGCGAGCGGTCATTGGAATAGAGTTTGCAAACCCGCTCGCCGGCGCGGACCGTGTCTCCCACTTTCTTCTCGAAAACCAAGCCCACGGCGGGATCGATGGTGGCGTCCGACCGGTCGCGCCCCGCGCCTAAAATCATCGACGCAACGCCCATCGCCCTGGCTTCCAATCCGGCAATGTATCCGTCCTCGGGCGCCACGACGGAATCCTCGTACCGGGCCTGGGGCAAGAGCGAGTAGTCCTCCAAGGCGCGCGGATTGCCTCCCTGTTCCGCCACCACGCGGGCAAATCTTTCCAGCGCCTGGCCGCTCGAGATGGCGGAATCATACCGGGCACGCCCCTCATCCAGAGAATCCGTCACCCTTCCCAACACCAGCATGTGGGCGCCGAGTTCGCGGCAAAGCTCCACCAAATCATGTGGGCCGCGGCCCTTCAGCGTTTCCACCGACTCGATTACTTCCAAGGCATTCCCCACCGCATTCCCCAGCGGTTGGCTCATGCCGGTTATCAAGGCATGAACGCGCTTGCCGTTTGCCGTACCGGTATTCACCAAGCTGGCTGCCAGCGCGCGGGCTTTCTCCAAATCTTGCATAAACGCCCCCGAGCCGGTTTTGACGTCCAGCACCAGGCCGTCAATGCCCTCCGCCAGTTTTTTGCTCATGATGGAGGCGGTGATCAAGGGGATGGATTCGACCGTGGCGGTGACATCACGCAGGGCGTAGAGCTTCTGGTCCGCCGGAGCGAATTCCTCCGTCGCCGCGCCCAAGGCGAGGCCGCATGACTCCATTACCCGATGGAATTCCTCGGACGCGAGACGAGGGCTGAAGCCGGGGATCGCCTCCAGCTTGTCGAGCGTCCCTCCCGTGTGCCCCAGGCCACGGCCGGAAATCATGGGCACCAGGACCCCCGCGGCGGCGGCGGCCGGGGCGATAATCAAAGAGGTCTTATCCCCTACGCCCCCCGTGGAATGTTTGTCGACCTTCGCCAGGGGCAAGTCAGAAAAGTCCAGCACCCGCCCCGATCGCAGCATCGCCTCCGTCAAGTCTGCGGTTTCCTGCCGGTCCATGCCGCGAAAATAGATCGCCATCAGCAGGGCCGAGGCTTGATAGTCGGGGATTTCGCCCCGAGTGTAGCGCTCGATAAAATCGATGATCTCCGCCCTGGTCAGAACCAAGCCGTCGCGCTTTTTGCGGATTAATTCCGGTGTGTCCATGCTCGAATGCGAGTTTTTTCCCTGCGACCCCGTGCCTCAGCGGCGTTATCTTCTCTCTATAATTCTTAATTCGTAATTCTTAATTCGTAATTGATGATTCCCCGCCTCTGCCATTCCCTGTCGAATTCTTCCCGATGCGGGAACGATTTCTGCGTCCCCACCCGCGTCGTGGAAAGCGCCGCGTAAAGACTGGCTCGAGTCAGCGCTTCTTTGTCGGTCAAGCCTTCCCCCAGGAACACGGCAAAGCTGCCGATGAAGGCATCGCCGGCGCCGGTGGTGTCGATGGGATCAACCTTGAAGGCAGGGATCATTTCCACGCCTTTTGATGTCGCCAGCAGGGAGCCGCGCTCGCCCAGCGTGATAACGACGTGTGAAAGGCCCCGCCCGAGCAAATGTTCAGCACACTTCCTGGCATCTTCGATAGTGTGAACGGGAATGCCGGTGATGGCCTCCGCTTCGCTCTCGTTGGGTACGAAGTAGTCCGCCACGGCAACTTCTTTGAAATCCGGAGGCCGAAAGGGGGCAGGATTCACGATGCAGCGAATGCCCTTCGATTTGGCGAAATGAATCGTGTGATACACAGTGGCCATCGGAATTTCAAATTGCAGCAGAATGGTGTCCGCCTGGCTGAGGAGTGGCGCGGCCGCATCCACGTCCTGGGGAGAGAGCGTGTCGTTGGCTCCGGTAATCACCACGATGCTGTTCTGTCCACTCGGGTCCACGAAGATAGGCGCGACTCCTGTAGAGATTCCCTCTGCAATTCGCACATAACGGGCATCGATGCCCTGGGACTCGAAGTTGTTGATCGTGGCGGGACCAAATAAGTCACTGCCCACCTTGGCGACCATGGCGACGGAAGCGCCGCAGCGCTGTGCGGCAACGGCTTGGTTGGCGCCCTTGCCGCCAAACCCCATGTCGAATTTCTTTCCGAAAATGGTCTCGCCCGGACGCGGAAAGGTGTCGTTGAAGGTGACGAGGTCGACGTTGGCGCTTCCCACCACCGCAATCTTAGCTTGCTTCGCCATAATTCCTCCTGGATCGGGACCCGGCCATTAAGCCGGTTCGTCATCGGCCGGCATGTTCGCCCGTTTGGGCCGCCCGGGAAGAACAAAGTGCTTTGGGCAGCGCGGCCGGTAAGCATCCCCAGGCATCAAGGTGGGGCTCTCGTAGGAAGCGGGCTGGTCGTTGATCAGCCGCTGCGAGAAGAACGCTCGCGCCCCGCATTCACAATAAGCGATGCACCAGGTGACGTTTCCGCCATAGGCATTCACCAGCCATAAGAGCGCCAGCATGTCGCCGAAGGGTTGGCCGCGGAAATTCAGGTCGAGCCCCGCGGCAATCACGTCATAGCCCCGATCCAAAAGCGCGCGCGCACAGTCGAATAACCCCTGCACGAATTGGCCCTCATCGATGGCCACGCAATTGACCCGTTTGCCAATGATCCGCTCGCGTTCGCTAATGAAGGCAAACATCTCCCACGGATTGGTGGAATCGAATTCCACTGCTTCCATCTGCCGATGGCTGAGCTGGTTGCGGCTTTGCACCACCCCTTGCGCGCTCTTGGTGTCATCCTTGGGCTTGAACAGGATGACGGCTTGGTGCGCATACTCCTCACGCATGGCGACGCGCCGGATCAACTCCGCCGTTTTGTTGCTGCGCATGGGGCCAATCACCACTTCGATTGTTCCCGGCATATCAGGGTCTCCCCAGAGTGAAGATGGCACAGTCTATTCCAAAACCGAAAATGTCAAAAGTTTTTTCGGCGCTGATAGAGCCGCAAGTGTAGCGCATTAGTATTAGAATCGTTGTGTCAATATCGTTGGACAAGGCGAAGCCTATGACCGATCTCGCAGCGCTCTCGAAAATCTCCAATCGTTTAGCCGAGCGGTACGGTGCGCAAGGCAAAGCCGCGGCTGACCGATTGCAGACCTGGCTCGAAGGCGCCGTTCCCATGAGTTTCCCGGATGTCCTGGTCCGGCATTTGGAGGAACAGCACGTGCCGCTGCTCTTCGACGCCTTTTGGCAGGTGCTCCCCTTTGGCACCGGTGGGCGTCGCGGCCGTGTCGGCTACGGGTCGAATCGCTTTAACCCCACCACTACCGCCATGACCGTGCAGGGCCACTGTAATTACCTCGCGACGGCTTTTTCCGGCAAGGAACTCTCCGTCATCGTGGCCAATGACGTTCGCGTGTTCAACGATTTCGCCGGCGTTTACCGCTTCCTGGGAAGTGCGCACCCATTGCTCGGAACCTCGTCGCGGTCGATCGCCAAACTGGCTTGTGAGATCTATGCCGGCAATGGAGTCGTGGCGTACCTCGCTGAGCCGGAAGCCGACCAGTCGCTGCTGAGCACTCCCGAACTGTCTTTCATCATCCGCAAACTCCAGGCGGCCGGGGGAGTTAATATTTCCGCCTCACATAATCCTCCCGACGATAATGGCATCAAGGTTTACGACGAGTACGGCGGCCAGCCGATCCCTCCCCATGACCAGCACTTGGCAGACGCCATGGACCAGGTTACGGATGTGCACCGCATTCCCTTCGCCGAAGCGCTCGGCCGTGGGTTGATCCGCAGAATTCCGGACGGCCTGCACGATGAGTACATCGAGGAATATGTGCGCTTGTATGGCCGCGTCTTCACTCCGCGGCCGGATATTCCCGTGGTTTACACTCCCCTGTGTGGGTGCGGGTTGCGTTCGGCCGGCGCGGTGATGCGGAGGTTGGGTTTTCCCATTTTGTCGCCGCCCGATCAGGGTCCGGATGGGACCTTTGCACCCATCCCCTTCAAGGCGCCCAACCCCGAGGTTTCAGAGGCGACGGTGCCTGCCACTCGCTTCGCTGAATCCGTGGGCTCGGGCGTTGTCCTTTCGAGCGATCCCGACGCGGACCGTGTGGGCCTGGAGGCCCGCCTCGCCGATGGATCCTGGTACCACTTCGACGGCAACAAGATTGCCACGCTCCTCTGCTATTACCTGATGCTCGATCACGACGGCCCTGAGCGGCGCGGTTTGGTGATGGAGACTCTGGTGACCACGAGAATTCTAGGCCAAATCGCCGCAACGGCGGGCGACTCCTGGATCATTGATGACCTGCTGGTCGGGTTCAAGTACATGGCGAACGTCCTCAAAATGCTCGAGCAGCGCGGGCGATGGGGAAACGCCTGCACCCGGCCGGAATCGCTGGTGCTGGCCACGGAAGAAGCGCATGGGCTGATGCTGACCTCCGCGATTCGCGACAAGGATTCTGCGCCCGCGTGCATGTTCCTCGCCGCCCTCTATCAAAAGGTGCGGCTGGAGGGGCGGAATCTGTTGGATTACTACATCGAAATCCTCGAAAAACTCGGCGGATACGCTGACACGGGCCGCTCCATCGTCATGACGGGAGCCGAGGGAGGAATCCAGCGCGATCGCATCGTTGCATCGCTTCGCGCCTCACTGCCGAAAACCCTGGGCGGCCGCGCTGTCCACAAAGTGATGGATTACTGGAATGAAGAGGTATTCGGCAAATTGCAGAGCAGCACGGATCAACTCTCACGCAACGTTCTTCAGTTTTTCCTCGACGGCTTCACCCTCACCGTTCGGCCTTCCGGCACCGAGCCCAAGCTGAAGTTCTATTGTCAACTCTTGCCGCCTGAAAAGCCGCAGGGCCGAAACGCGGGCCTTGCGTTGCGGGGAATGGAATTGATGCGCGATTTGACGGAGCAGGTAGACACCATGGCGCGCGCGGTTTATCAGGAATTACTGGCCCGCCTGGATCTGCACCTGGGAGCGCCGGCGCTGCTGCTCCCTGACCTCATCGACATCGGACGCAAACAGGAGTTCGAGCGCCAAACCGTGCCGGAGCTTCGCGAAGCGATTGCGCAAGGCCGCTTCCAGAACCTTGATGACCTCCTGGATTGGCTGAGGCGGGAAGTGGCGGCGATGACTCCCGGCGCCGATCCTCTTCCTGCCTTGCGAGCAAGCGTGGCCTACCTCTGCCGGGAATGGAAGAACGAAATGGGAGGTGCGCCGCTCCTCGCCGAATTGGCAGCGTGGGCGGGGCCGGGATAGGGTACACTATCTCTTATTCCCTGGACGGGTGAAAGATCCTCCGTTTCCACCCATAAATTCCGCTGGGGAAGCCTTCTTATCTCTTATGAAGCTCTGGTGTTATTCTCTTCCCTTTTTGCTGGTTTTGTTGCTCTCGGGCCTTGCCATCGCCGATTCGAGACCCATCGGCGCCAAGACCACTTTGGTTATCCCGCGCGTTAGCAGTCCGCCCGCCCTCGAAGACTTTCTGGCGATGAAGCCCGATTCCAAGTGGGAAGGCAAGCTGGCCAAGGTGGAAGGGTTCACGCAGCGCCTGCCGAGCGACGGCCAACCTGCCAGCCAGAAAACCATTGCCTACCTCGGCTACGACTCCAACAATCTCTATTGCATTTACGTAGCTTTCGATTCGGAACCGTCACGCCTCCGCGCCCACAAAGTCGCGCGCGATATTTTTTACATGGAAGATAAAATCGACCTCTTCCTGGATACCTTCCACGATCATCGCCGGGCCTACGTTTTCACCGTCAACCCTTATGGCCATCAGTTGGATGGCCTCTGGACCGAGGGCCCGCGCAGCCAATTCGACGGCACCTGGGACGGGGTGTGGCAGTCGCGCGGCAAACTCACTCCCCAGGGCTTCGTCGTCTGGCTGTCGGTTCCCTTCAAGACCATGCGTTTCCCCAAAACCGAAAAACAAACCTGGGGAATCGTCTTCGTGCGCTGGATTCCGCGGCATAACGAATCCGCCTGTTGGCCCTGGGTCTCGACGCGCATCGAGGGCCGCATCAGCCAGGAGGCCACTCTGGCCGGGTTGGAAGGAATCTCTCCAGAAAAGCGTGGTGTCCTCACCCCTTACGTGTATGGCCGCACCTACCGGACCCTCGATCAAACCGATGCGGCGAATCCAGTGTTCCAGAGCAAGACGGTTGACCCCAAGGCGGGCGCGGACGGGCGTGTGGTCTTTAAAGACTCCTTCTCCCTGGATATGACCGCCAACCCCGACTTCTCCCAAGTGGAGTCTGACCAGCCGCAGGTGACCGTGAACCGGCGATTCACCGTGTATTACCCGGAGAAGCGTCCGTTCTTCCTCGAAAACCCCAGCTATTTCGAAACCCCCATGAACCTGCTGTTCACGCGAAACATTGCCGATCCACAGTTCGGATTTCGCCTGACCGGCAAGGAGGGCCCCTACTCGATCGGGGCGCTGGCTGTCGACGACCGCTCACCCGGTGAGTCGGTCGAGCCGGGTAATCCGCTATACGGCGACCGCGCTTACTTCACCGTGCTGCGTGTTAATCGGGACATCTTCCGGCAATCCGCCGCGGGCATGATCTACACGGACCGGGAACTGGCCGGCACGCACAATCGGGTGGGAGGAATCGACACGCGGTTCAAGCTGGGAAAGAACTGGTGGCTCACCGGGCAAGCGGTTTCGAGCGAAACGACTCTGCCCGGCGGAATCCGCACCGCCGGGCCCGCGTATAAGAGCCAATTGCGGTTTGACGGGAGGCAGTTTTACTCCAACACCCAATACAACGACCTCAGCCCGGGCTTCAACACCCTCACGGGGTATATCGAGACCGAGGCGGTGGACCGGCCCGTCTATGTGGGGCGCACCATCACCCAGCCGCCCCTGCGCATCGATATGCGCGGCGTGAGTGAGGTAGCGATGTACCGGTTTCGCCCCGAGCACAAATACCTGGTTTCCTGGGGGCCGACCGTCTTCGTCAATCCCGTCTGGGACCATCGCGGAAACCGTTTGGACACCTATCAGGACTACACGATGAGTTTTGAGTTCACCGGCCAAACGGCGTTTGAAGCGTATTGGCAGCAGGATCAGGAGATGCTGCGGCCCCAGGATTTCCAGGGACTGACGCAGAATACCGTCTATTCGCATCACCGCCAGGGCCTCTATTTTGAGACCAGTCTGATCAGTCAAGTGTCCTTCAAGGTGGATTATTCCCAGGGAGCACAGATCAATATTGTTCCGCCGGCCGGCCAATTGCCGCTGCTGTCCAACGTGAACCTGGCGAGCGTAGGGCTGGTCCTGCGGCCGGAAAAACACCTGCGCATCCAGAATACCTACCTTCTCGACCGGCTTACCGATCGCTCGACGGGCGCGAGCGTGTTCAACAACCACATCATCTACTCCGAATGGTTGTACCAGTTCAACCAGAAACTGTCGCTCCGCGTCATCCCTCAGTACACGACGGTGCTGGCCAATCCGCCCTTCACTTCCCTGAGCACCACCAAGAATTTCAACGGGGATTTTCTCTTCACCTACCTCGTGAATCCGTTCACGGCGCTCTATGTGGGCTATAACAGCAATATGGATAATATCCAGTTGCTGTCTGCTATCGGCGGCAACCAGATTCTGCGTACGCCCGGGTTATACCAGGACGGGCATCAGTTCTTTGTGAAGTTTTCGTACCTGCTGAAGTTCTGAAAATCGGAGGGGGACGAGTTGATTTTACTGCCCTCGCCCCCTTGGGGGAGAGGGTGGCTCGACGAGGCGTTTTCGTCAGCCGAGGCGAGACGGGTGAGGGGGTTTCGCCTATTGTCGACTCTAAGATGGGACACCACGCTAGGTTCTAGGGGCTGGGTGCTGGGAAGAACATCCCCTAGCCCCCAACACCCAGAACCCAGCCTCCCTGTCCCTAACAATGGAAAAAGATGATGACACGCCGGTCCGCGATTCTCCGAATGCTTCTGGGTCTGCCCGCGGCTAGTGCGGGGATTAACCTCTTTTCCCAAAGCCCGACGCAGGTTCCGGGCGCGGCCAGAGCGCGCTCGGTGGCCCCGATCCGTTTTGTGAACGCCGCCCAATCCGCGGGCTTGGATTTTCGCGTCGAGAACAGCCCCACGGCGTTGAAGCATCTCATCGAAACCATGGCGGGTGGGGTTGCCGCGTTCGATTACAACGGCGACGGCCTCACCGACATTTTCTTCACGAACGGCGCAGCTCTTCCCTCTCTGCGGAAAGAATCGCCGAAGTATTGGAACCGCCTCTTCCGCAACCAAGGCGGCATGCGCTTCCAAGATGTAACGGAAGAGGCGGGGGTAGCGGGTGAGGGTTACTCGATGGGGGCCGCCGTGGGAGATTACGACAACGACGGCCACGTGGACCTTTTCGTGACGGGAGTGAACCGTAACTTTCTCTACCATAACCTGGGGAATGGCCGCTTTGAGGACGTCACGGAAAAAGCCGGGATCAAGAGCGGCAAATGGGGTGTTGCGGGAGCCTGGTTTGATTATAACAACGACGGCCTGCTCGATCTCTTCGTGGTGAACTATGCGCACTGGTCGCTCGATGAAAACCGCTTCTGCGGCGATGCCTCCCGGAACATCCGCGTCTACTGCCACCCCATGTATTTCCAAGGCCTCACCAATACCCTCTACCGCAACCGCGGGGATGGCACGTTCGAGGATGTCACGGAGCAGTCCGGAATCGGGAAATATCAAGGGCGCGGCATGGGCATTGCCATTGCGGATTACGATGGCGACGGATTTATGGACGTGTATGTAACCAACGATAACCAGGCGAATTTCCTGTTTCACAACCGCGGCAATGGCACGTTCGAGGAGGTCGCCCTGGAAGCCGGAGTCGCTTTGATGAACACCGGCGTGGCCGTCTCCAGCATGGGCGTTGACTTCCGCGATTACGATAACGATGGCCTTCCCGATATTTTTGTGACCGATCTGAATAATGAAACCTTCCCGCTGTTTCATAACCTGGGTGGGGGATTGTTTGAAGACGCGGCGATGACCAGCCGCCTCGCCAGGCTCTCGGCGGCGCGAGGTGGTTGGAGCGCCGGCATGATCGATTTTAATAACGACGGATGGAAAGACCTGGTCAGCACCAATTCCCACGCCGATGACAACGTCGAACAATTCTCCGCTTACCATTACCGCCAGCCCAACAGTATTTTCGCCAATCTCGGCGATGGAACGTTTTGGGACGTCTCTGCCGACGCCGGAGCGGATTTTCAAGTTCCCCGCGCCCATCGCGGCTGCGCATTCGCCGACTTCAACAACGACGGCAAAATCGACATGGTGGTCTCATCGCTCCAAGACCCCGCCGAGTTGTGGCAGAACGTCAGCCCCAACGAAAACCATTGGATTATCCTCAAGTTGATCGGGACCAAGAGCAACCGCGACGGTATCGGGGCGCGCGTCCGAATTGGGAATCAATACAATCACATGACCTCGGCCGTCGCCTACGCCTCGTCCAGCCACTACGGCGTGCATTTCGGTCTGGGCAATACCGCGAAGATTCCCGAGATCGAGATTCGCTGGCCCAGCGGAATCGTGCAGGTGCTGCGCGACGTCTCCCCGGACCAGCGATTGGAGGTCCGGGAACCGGAAAAGTAGGCTTTACGGCGGGGTGATGGCCACATCCTTCTCCAGGCCCCGGTTCTCTTCCTGATTCTTGCTCTGCATCTCCTGGTAGGTCCTGAACATCTCGCGCGCCAGGTCCCTATCGCCGTGGGCCTGATAGGCACGGCCCAATTGGTAATGCAAGCTTCCATCCTGGTCGGCGGGCAAGGCGGCCTTGAGGAGCGGAATCGCTTTTTCCGTTTGGCTCATCTGCAAATAGGCGAGACCCAAGGATTTTTGCGCGGGGAGAAACTGGGGATCGGCCGCGACGGCCTTCTGCAAATAGGGGATCGCCTCCTGCGGCTCTTGCGCGCTCAGAATAACATCCCCCAGCAGATAGTTCAGAGATCCCGAATTGGGGTCTTGCTGGAGCAATTCCTGGAATAACTTTCGCGCCTCTGGGAGGCTTCCTGATTCGGATAGGGCAATCGCCAACTCTCTTTTGACATAGGGGTTCCCGGGGGCGAGGTTCAGCGCCTCGCGCCATTCCTTGGCGGCTTCCGCGGACTGCCGGCGCCGGGATTCGATCCGGGCTCGCAGCTCGTGGGTTTCCAGCGAGGGCGGCAACCGGCCCAGGCGATCGTAGGCGCCCAGAGCAAGTTGGTTGTAGGCGCGGGTTTTCCAATACAGTGCCGCGGGGTCATGGGTAGCATCCTGGACGACGCCCAGAAGGTTTCCCGCTTGAGACTCGCACTCCAACTTCTCGGCGCCGCAGTCGGGCGGAGGCAACTGTTTTTCCTTCGCTTCCTCGGTCACCGCCCAATCCGCGTGATCGGTTTCCTTATAGATTTCCGCCAGGGCAGCGTGAACCCCGCGCAGGCCCGGCATTTTGGCCAGCGCCTGCTTGTAGAAATAGAAAGCGCTATAAGTCTGCTTGGTCTCGAGGCGCGATTCTGCCACCAAGTCAAGCCAGTAGGCCGAGCCGGGAGCTGCCTCGGCAAGCTCGTCAAAACTCTTTTGGGCCAGCCCCTCGTAACACGCCCCCAGTCCGTACCACACCTTGGCGCTCGACGAATCCTGCTGGGAGAGCTTCTGAAAGCGTGAGGCGGCTGCGCCGAACCGCTCCAGCGCGAGCTCGGCTTCGGCCAGGGTCACCTGCGCCTCGAAATTCTCCGGCTGGAGCTCCACCGCCTTTTCCAGGGGCGCGACCGCCAGAGAGGGCTGGCCCAGGTCGAGGTAAGCCGTTCCCATCAGCAGCAAGGGAGCGAAGAAATCTGCCTGGAGCTTCAAGGCAGCCTGGTACTGCCGGATCGCTGCCCGCTTGTCACCCGACATGTCCAGAGCCAAACCAAGATTCAGAATCAGCCCTGGATTCCCGGGCAATGCCCGCACGAGTTCGCGATAAATGGGGACAGCTTCGCCGGGCCGCCCCGCCGCCATCAGCTCCTTGGCGTGCTGCGCCTTTTCCGCCAAAGCCGGCGATTGCGCCAAGGCCGGAACCGCAAACAGCAAAATCGCGAAGATGCTTTGCAGGGCGCGCGCGGGTCTCATTCGCTTCCTCATCAGCAGTTATTATACTTGAGCCCCAAAGGGGCGATCTAACAAAGCCCAGGGCAACGCCCTGGGTCAACGGGACGCCAAACCGATCCGACGAGCCCTGAAGGGGCGGAACAATCCTTTTCAATCCCACACGTACCGCTCGTCGTAGGCGATTCCGTGCGCGTCCAGCGCTTGCGGCGTGGGGGAACAGCTATCTCGCCCTTTCAGGGCGGAGGGTAAAAATTGGGGGGCATCTAAACCCAGGCCGTTGGCCCATAAGCGCTAACTTAAGCGCACGCGGCCGGGCCCGCTTGGCGTCTAAGTTAGCGCTTATGGGCCGTTAGCCTGGGCTTCGTTATTTCGCCCCTTTGGGGCTAAATCAACCTCAGGCCCAGGAACCATGGCGAGCCCTGACACCACAAAAAAAGCGGGCGCTGCTTGCGCAGCGCCCGCCATGAGGTAGTCATTGCTCGGAGTTAACCGCTTCCGGATCAGGTTTTCACCTGGTCCGAAAGGACCCAGACCGATGATGCTAGAAGCGCAGGAACACGCCAAATTGCACAACGCGTTGACCGTAGGAAGAGCCGATCTCACCGAAGGTGGTTCCGCAAGTGTCCGCACCTCCGGCCACGGCAGTCGTCGTACACCCGGTGTTGATGCCGCTGAAGTGAGGCGTATTGAAAAGGTTCTCCGCTTCCACACGAACCTCCAAGTTGAAGCGCTCGCTGAGCTTGAAGATTCGAGCCAGGCTGGGGTCAAATTGCCACAGGCCTGGACTCGTGAGCCACGACTCCGTCCGGCCAATGTTGCCGATGCTGGTCGAGGAGGTGTTCGGAACAAAGGATGAAGCGTTGAACCATTGGGGGAAGCCGAGGGAGTTGTTGGCTCCACCCAGGTACTGGATCGGCGCGACGTGATTCGGAACGGCGGCAGTATCATAGGTGTTGATATTGCTGATATCCTGGCTGATCTGCAACGGCGATCCCGTGAAAGCACTGAAAACACCGTTTAATTTCCACCCTCCGATGATTTCATTAGCGGCCTTGGAACTGGAAAACTTCTTGCCCTCTCCAAAGGGTAGATCGTAAACAAAGGCCAGTTTGAAGTTTTGCGTGTGATCGAAGCTCAACGGACCGTAGTTGAGCTGCTGGCACCCTTGGGGCATGGCGGGCGAAGGCGGGCAATTAAACTCCAAACCATCCTCCCAAGTGTTGTCATTCACATAGCCCATGGCCTTCGAATAAGTGTAAGCAGCCTGAACGAAGAGTCCATGGGTGCTGCGGTGGTTCATCGAGACCTGGAGAGAGCTGTAGTGCGAGTCCAAGTATCCCTGGAATTGGTAGGCCCCACCGGTATGCTGGACCCCTCCGTACGAGGGCTCGACACCGTAGAGCGGCGCCGCATCGAGGTCCACGCCGTTGAACTCGTGAACATAGTGATTGCCCACAAAGCCGACGCTGAACATGAAGTCCGAGGGCAGCCTGCGTTCAATAAACAGATTCCAGGATTCAACATATCCGCGTTTATGTTCTCCCGGGGCCAGGGTTCCGATGGTGTCGGCGGGCGGAGGCGCCAGGGTCCCACTTGACAGATTGGGCACCGCGATCACCGGTATACCCTGAGCAAACGTCGCGACGGGGTTATAGCAGGTTGATCCCGATGCCTGGCCGTTGCACGCCGCTGCCTCGGCCGTGCTGGAAGTATCGAAGACATCCGCTCCGATGGCCAGCGGGAAAAAGCCCCGTAACGGTCTTTCCATGGGAGTCGTGTCATCGGACATTCCGAACCCCGCCCGAACCACGGTCTTGGCATCAATCTGATAAGCCAAGCCGATGCGAGGCATAAACAGTGTCTTGCTCGTGGTTATTCCGTTGTGAGTCGGGTTGCCGCCAAGCCCGCCGAAATGCAGCAGGCCGGTGGAGGTGTCAAACAATTCGCCTTTATCCTCGCCATCGCGAGTGATCAAGGGGAAGTATTCCCAGCGCACTCCCAAGTCGGCGGTCAACTTCGAGGTAATCTTCCAGCGATCGCCAAAATAGGTGGCAAACTGGGTGTCTTTTCCTGTGGACTTGATGAACTGGGCATCATTCTCGGCCTCGGAAATCAAGCCCAGGTCCCACATCGCATAAGCGTTTTGTACGAACGGCGTCAAGGTGACCGGGTTAGATGCGCTTCCCAAGTTGGAGGTGTTGAGTGCGGTCCCTCCGTAATCCTCGATCACGTTGCCGCGCGGGCAGCAGAAGATTTCCGGTTGGAAGGCATTCAGGTGATTGTGGGAGATGTCAACCCCCATGCGGAACTCGTGTGCCCCCTTGATCCACGACAGGTTGTGTGAAGTCGTGAACGTCCAATCGTTCCGTGTATCGGGCTCCCAGGAGTTCAAACTACCCATACCGCTGAAACCCTCAATGCTGACTCCGGGAAGACCGGTATAACGGATATCCCCGGCCGGGGTGTTGGTTCCCGCGATGCCGAGTACCGATTCGCCGAGAGGCTGGCCATATCCGGGTGGGTGGGCAAATTCGCTCATCCGGTCGAAACCGATATGGCCGGTCAGAACGAGGTTGGGAGAAAGCGTCCAGGTGTGGCCAATCGTGCCGACCTGGGCGAATTGATGGGCCGTGCCGCTACCGTTCCCGCCCGCCGCGCCCAGATCGAAAGGTTCATAAAAATTGTTGTCCTGGACTGACCATTTTCCCCAGATGGTGTGATTCTGGCTCTCATTCCAATCGAGCCGGCCGGTGTAGATCTCGCGGGCCAGTGGCCGGGCTGCCTTGGTGCCGATAATGTTGTAGGGCGTGCCGGTGGTGATGGGGCCCAGATTGATGTTGGGTGCCGGGATCAGCTTATTGAAAGCCACGGCGCCGGCGTTCATGCGGCCTGGGGGTATGACGTTGAGCACCCCCGCCGAAGAGAAGACTTCACGCCCCGTGCCATCCGGATTGCCGGTAGTGGGATCAAACACCATCCCCTGCTGCAAGGGAACCGTTGCCCCTTCCGTGGTCTGGACGGTAACCCCCGGAACGGTAGCTCCCAGATACGCGCTGAAGTCTCCGGTCAGCATGTCAGTGGTCGGGACGGTGTCGGTGTAGCCTTCCGCCTGGTGCTGCCAGCTTCCGTCCCAATTCCCGAAGAAGAAGAGTTTATCCTTTTTAATCGCTCCGCCGATGGCAACCCCATCGTTATTGAGGATGCCGGTGTTACTGCCATGGTTATACCAGTTGAGGGCGTTCAGAGAATCGTCCGTATGGAACCCATAAGCAGAGCCGTGGAGTTTATTGGTGCCGGACTTGGTTACGACGTCGATGGCGGCCCCGGCCGTCAGGCCTTTCTCCACATCGTAGTTCGCCGTCTGGACGTTCACTTCTTCAATCGATTCCTGCGGCGGGACGACCAGCATGTGATCGGGCAGCCAGATGAAGATGTTGGTGGCGCCGTCCACCCGGGTGGTGTTGTCATGGGCGGGGAGGCCGTTGGAATAAATCTCGAACGACCGCTCCGGGGTATCGGCGATGGAATTCGGGTAACTGTTGGAAATGCCCGAGGTCGAGAATACCCCCGGGGCCAGCAGTTCCGCCGCCTGGAAATTCCGGTACGTGCTTAGGGGAAGGTTTTGCACGGCGTAGCTGCTGATTTCAGTGTGCACATCCGCTTTCTGCGTCTGCAAGACCTCGACGGTCCCTTGAACGGTCACTTCCTGCGTCTGCGTCCCCACGGTCAGTTGAAGATCTTGCACGTTGACTTGACCAATGGCTACTCCGACGCCGGTTTTCTTGAATGTCCCAAAACCGCCGGCGGTCACGTCGAGCGTGTAAGTACCTTCGGGTAAGTCGAGAATACGGTACTGCCCCGCTGTATCCGTCGTTGCCGCGCGCGTGAGACCTGTCGCGTCGTTGGTTATTGAGACTTTGGCGCCAGGGACTACAGCCCCGCTCTGGTCGCTCACCGTTCCAGTAACTGAGCCATAAAGCACTTGGGCTTTTGCCTGGTGGACGAAGAGGGTGCATAACAAGCCTACCCCTGCAAACAACGACAGGAGAAGGCGGCTCGCCTTTAATGCCATGATATTGCCTCCTTTTTTCGTTAACCCTAACCCGTCGCAAGACTTTCAGCAATGCTCGATTGAGCGCAGTGAATCAAGAACACACTAAGCAAAACGTTGAACAAAAATAATCAATAAAGAGATTACTGTCAAGCGATTTTTTGGTTATGGCAACTATATCCGCCGTTTATGGAGGTAATCCAGGCCCGATTGTTGATGAGATTGAATAAATAAGTCTCGGAGTTCCAGGATGATAATAACCAAGGACCCTGTGTCGGGGCGAAATGAAGGAAAGCGACTTATTGTCCCTCGCCCAATAAACCGGGGGTATTCTCCCCTTATCGTGGGCAGTAATGGATTGTCAACAATGTGGAGGTCAAGCGTTGAGGCGGGACGCATCTCGAACCCCGAGGCAGACGGCTTAACGTGGGGCGTCGGGGCCCTCGAGTGTCTGGAGATCCTCGTTAATTGCCGCGAGGAGTTTGGACTGGCCGCGTGCCGCCGCCTCGCTGCGCGCCTGCCTCAGATAATCCAGCGCCTTTTGTCGCTCACCCGCTCGCCCGTAGGCGGCTCCGAGAGCGTAGAGGTACGCAGGAGTGCTCGCATCCACCGGAGTAAGCGTCTGCAAGAGCTGCTCGATCCCTTCCTGGTATTTTCCCTGGTTCACCAGGATTCGTCCGAGATTGAAATGGGCCTGCCGGTCGCCGGGCACGCTCTCGATCGATTTCCGATACTCCGCCATGGCTTCCGCCAGTTCGCCCTCCTGCTCCAGAAGGTAACCCAGATTATTGTGGGCTGGCGCGAAGGACGGGTCGATCTGGATGGCGCGGCGAAAAGCCTTTTCGGCCTCCCGGCGCTCCCCCTTCGCCATGAGCAGGACACCGTAGTCGTAATGAGCTTTCGGAAACTGATTGGGATTCAAAGCCATGACCGCCCGGTATTCCTCTTCCGCTTTTGGGAGATTCCCGGTGCGCCCGTACAGCGTGACCAGGTTGGCGTGCGCCAGGACGAATTTCGGGTTGAGGCGGGCGGCCTTTTCCGTGGCCTGAATGGCATCCTCCAAGCGCCCGACCTGCTCCAGGAAAACGCCGCGCTCCACATACGATGCGGCGCTCATATCCAAGTCCCGCATCTCGTCGCGAAGAGGATCGTCCAACGGAGGCACGATGTTCTTGTTCTGTTCGTAGATCTGCGTTTGCGCCTGCGCCTGGTCATTCTGGCCGAGCTTCCGATAGGCCAGTGCCAGCGCATAGTGCGCGGGTCCGTAGGCGGGAAACAGCTCGCAGGCCTGGCCGTAGAGTTCCACGGCCTTGGCGGTGTCTCCCTGCGCGGCACGGACGCGTCCCAAGCCGTAATGCGCTTCGGCGGATTGCGGGAACTTTTTCACCAGAGCCTCATAGATGCTCCCCGCCTCCTCGACCTGCGCGGTTTCGATCAAGGCTTCGGCCAATTTGAATTCAGCCGGGGGGTAATCCGGCCGGAGACGGAGCGCCTCTTTGAGAATGGGCACGGCCTCCTGCCTTTTCTTGCTTTTGAGCAGGAGCGATCCCCAGAAGTACAGCCACCGGAAGGCTTGCGGGGCCTGCTGGTGGGCGCGCTGGTAGCAGAGCACGGCCGCCTCGGGCCGGTCATACAGGTCGAGCAGCATCCCGAGCTTTCCCGCCGCGTCGTCGTCGTCGGGATGCCGGCGCGCAGCATCGTAGGCTTCCTGGACTTGCTGCTGAGTTTCAACCGGAAATTCCTGGACGTTGAGCGGCGGCAGAGGAGGCAGGTGGGAAGCCTGGGCAGCCAGGGCGGGAAGGCCCGGCGCGAGACCGATCAACAGCAGGATGGAAATCCCCAACCGCATGGCTTGATTCTACGCCCGCTACGGCTGGTGAAATCAAGCCGGAATTGTTTTGGGCGCGGCCGGCAAGCAGAGCCGCGGAATCATGAAGAACCGGTCCGCGCTCCCCCGGCGCGAACGCCCGGCAATCTCCAGAGCCCTCTTGACAACGTCCCCCTTCCGCGATACAAACCCGTTGAGTTGCGGAGGACATCATGAACGAAGGCTTTACCTCATATCGTTTTTCATTTGGACCGTGGAACATCAGTGAAGGGGCTGATCCGTTCGGCCCGGTGGTTCGCGAACCCCTGAGTTTCTTGGAAAAGGTGAAAATCGCCAAGCAACTGGGGTTTGACGCTTTGCAGTTTCATGACGACGATGCGGTGCCCGACCTCGATTCGTTGAGCCCGGCGGAGATTACCAGGCAAGCGCGCGCCACCCAGCAGATTCTGGCGGACCATGGTCTGGCCGCGGAGTTTGTGGCCCCGCGGCTCTGGTTCAACCCGCGTACCATTGACGGGGCGTACACTTCGAACGACCCGGCCGACCGCGCCTATGCAGTGGAGCGGTCGCTCAAGGCGGTCGATATCGCCCACGAACTGGGCACGCGCCTCATGGTGCTCTGGCTGGCGCGCGAGGGCACCTACGTGCGCGAAGCCAAGTCCGTCCCCCAGGCCATGCAACACCTGGTGGAGGCGATCAACAAACTGCTCGACTACGACAAGCAATTACGCATCCTGGTGGAGCCCAAGCCCAACGAACCCACCGACCAAGCCTACATTCCCACCGCCGGCCACGCGCTGGCCTTGGGTTACCGCACCATCGACCCCTCGCGCATGGGGATTCTGATTGAAACCGCGCACCAGATCCTGGCGGGTTTGGACCCCTCGGATGAAATGGGGTACGCGCTCTCCTTCCACAAGCTGTGGAGCGTCCACTTGAACGACCAGAGCGGATTGAAGTTCGATGAGGATAAATCCTTTGGTGAAGTTGATCTGCGCCGGGCCTTCAACCAGGTGCGGGTTCTGGAAGAGAATGGCTACGGCCGCCACGGCGAGTATGTGGGCCTGGACGTTAAGGCCATGCGCACCCAGAAGCAGGAAGTTTCCATGAAACACCTCGCCAACAGCAAGCAGACCTTCCTCTGGCTGGTGGAGAAAGTGCGGACGCTCAATCGCCCCCTGCAATCGGAGTTGATCCGGCAGCGCGACTACGAAGAGTTGAATCGCTATATCACCGCCCACTTGCTGGGCGTGCCGTATTAGCCGGGGCCCGCGCTCGTGGCACGGCCATCTTGGCCGTGACGGCTCACGGACCGCTCGGAGCGCGGGCATCCTGCCCGCTGTAGCCCGACTACCTTGCCGTGACGGCTTACGAGCGCGACGCCCATGCCAAAGCGGGCAGGATGCCCGCGCTCCCAACACAGGGGTCTACTCGGCGCGCGCGATTGTGCCGCCGGGACAATCGGGCTACAATAAATTGCATGGGCGACTTGGTACAAATCGGTTTGCCGCCAGCGGCCATCCGGCGGCCCGAATGGCTCAAGGTCCGGCTCCCGGCGGGCGAGAACTACTTTGACCTGAAGCGGCTGATGCGGGGTCTCGGATTGCACACCGTGTGCGAGAGCGCCCGCTGCCCGAATATCGGTGAGTGCTGGCGCCATCGCACCGCGACGTTCATGATTCTGGGCGAGCTGTGCACGCGGCGGTGCGGATTCTGCGCTGTCCCCAAGGGCAAGCCGGCGGGCGAAGTCGATTGGGCGGAACCCGCGCGCGTGGCCGAGGCTGCCGCCAATATGGGATTGAAATACGTGGTGGTGACGTCGGTCGACCGCGACGACCTGGAAGATGGCGGGGCAACGATTTTTGCCCAAACCATCGATGCATTACGCGAGCGTATTCCCGCCTGCCAGGTGGAGGTGCTGATTCCGGACTTCCGCGGCTCCGACCCGGCGCTGGAAATCGTGTTGGGCGCCCGGCCCGACATTCTGAATCACAACATTGAAACCGTACCCCGCCTGTACCCCGTGGCGCGGCGCGGCTCGCGCTACGAGCGGTCGCTGCGGCTGCTGCGGCACTCGCGCGAAATTGCACCCACGATTCCTACCAAGTCCGGGCTGATGGTGGGACTGGGCGAAACCTTCGACGAAACCTGCGCAGTGCTCGGGGACTTGGCCGCCGCGGGCGTCGATATCGTCACCATCGGCCAATATCTGCGCCCCTCGGGTGAGCAGTTGCCGGTGGCGCGCTTCTACTCACCCGAGGAATTTGCCGCCCTCAAACAGCAAGGCGAGAGCGCCGGGATTCGCCACGTCGAATCCGGTCCGCTAGTCCGCAGCTCCTACCACGCCGAGGAATCGGCCCATCGGCTCATCGGCTCATCGGCTCATTGAAAAGCTGTCCGTGGTCCGTGGTCAGTTGTCAGTGGCCGGTGATCCTTGGTCATCCGCACCCTCTTCTCGCCGATTCGCCTGCGACGGACCAAGGACCACGGACCACGGACAAAGGACAGCCTTTCAATGGACCGATGAACCGATTATTTCAGGGGAACTTCTGCTCCGGATGTTGCCGTTCCAGGGCTTGGCTGGCGGCGTGGTGGACGGCTTTATCCACTTCGGAATTCTTTCCGATGGTTTCTTCATAGACCTGGCGGTAGATTTCCTCGCCTTTTTGGGGATTTTCCAAGCGGTAATGCAGGCTGCCGATGAGCATCGGCCAGAGGGGGTTGTGGGGGAATTCCTGTTGTAACTGATCAAAGAGGCGCATGGATTTCTCATACTGCTTTTCGTTGGCGCGTGTGAAATCCTTGGCAAGATAAAACTTCGCTTCCGGCCTCGCCAACTCGCCTTTTTCGGCACAGAGCTGGAGCTGCCGAAGGCCTTCTGTGCGGCTGCCGCCCGGAAGCATAATGAACAGACTCAGAAATTTAACGATGCCGGGGAGCGTGTCGACAAAGTAGTTATAGATACCAATGCCCAGATAGGCGTCCGTAAGGCTGGGATCGATCTCCAACGCCCGGAGGAGGTGCGAGCGCATCCTCTTTCCGGCGCGAGCGGTGGGCAAGTCCCGATCGTGCAAGCCTTCCAGGCGGGCGCGCAAGGCATAGGCGAAACCCTCGTAAAGATAGCTGCGCGCAAGGTCCTCGCGCCGATGAATGCGCGCCTCGGCTTTGCGAATGGCCACGCTATCGAGGTCATCGAAGTGGGAGTCATAGGGCGTCGATTCCATGTTGGCGACGTCGAAGACGTCAGGATCGATCAGATTGGCGGAAACGTAATAGATCTTCCACCAGGTGGCGTTGGCTTCCAGCACATAGCCCAGAGGCGACTCGGGGTCTTTCTGCTCGATCTGCTGGAAAACCTGGGCGGCGCCTTCCAGGTCGCCGTCCATCATCATGGTGAGGCCGCGCGCGGCATCACGACGGTCGTCCTCATCCAGAGCGTGGTTGGGCCCGGTCGGCGCCTGCCCGGCGGCCGCGAGGCTCGACGCCAAGATAGAAATCGCGAGCAGAACTATCTTCACCATCACGCCAGGTTTCCGCATGAAGCTGCCTGCCAGAGAGGAAACCATTTTACACAGCGCGACTGCCGGTCGCAACCCTGGAAGGATTTCGCCGATTCTTCCTTGTTCTGATTCGATGGCCTCGTGTATCATAGCCGGTGATTCAATCGAACATTCCAAACAAATTCCCGGGAGAAATGCGTCATGCCAGAGGTCAAGGTGGGCCTTCAGGACGTGGTCATCGCCACGTCCGAGATTTGCGCAATTGATGGAGAAAAAGGGACGCTCGTCTATCGCGGCTACGACATTCACGATCTTGCCGATCACTCCACCTTCGAAGAGGTCGTTTATCTACTTTGGCATGGCCGGCTCCCCGGAACGAAGGAGTTGGACGAATTCAAAGGCCAACTGGCAGCCAACCGGCCGGTTCCACCGGAAATCCTGGACTTGCTGAAGCGCCTCCCGCCGCCGCAGCACCCGATGGAGATGCTGCGCACGGTGGTCTCCGCGCTGTCGCTCTACGACCCCGAGGCGAACGCCATGTCGGAAGAAGCGAACCGCCGCAAGGCGCTCCGCCTGACCGCCCAGATGGGCACGCTGGTGGCGGCCTTCGGGCGAATCCGCCACGGGCAGCAAGCCATCTTTCCGGTTGCCGAGTTGAGCCACGCCGCGAACTTCCTCTACATGCTCAACGGCCGGGCACCCGATGACGAGTCGGCGCGCTGGTTTGACATCGCCTTGATCTTGCACGCCGACCACAGTTTCAACGCCTCGACTTTTGCCGCGCGCGTGACCGCCTCGACGCTCTCCGACCTGCACTCCGCCGTTACTTCCGGTATCGGGACACTCAAGGGGCCTCTGCACGGCGGCGCCAACGAGCAAGTGATGAAGATGTTGCTGGAAATTCAAACCCCGGAGCGCGTGGATGATTACCTTCACAACCTCCTGGCGCAGAAGAAAAAGGTGATGGGATTCGGGCACCGCGTTTACCGCACCGAAGACCCGCGCGCCACCGTGCTGCGCAAGATGTCGGAAGCGCTGGGCGTCCGCGCCGGCCAAACGCAGTGGTTTGAGATTTCCAAGAAGATTGAAGACCTGATGATCCGCGAGAAAAACATCAATGCCAACGTGGATTTCTATTCCGCCTCGGCCTATTACGTTTTGGGAATTCCGGTGGATCTCTACCCGCTGGTCTTTGCCCTCAGCCGCATTTCCGGCTGGACTGCGCATGTGCTCGAACAATACGCCAACAACAAGCTGATTCGGCCGCTCGCGGAATACACGGGACCACAAAACCGGAAGTACGTTCCCGCCGGTCAGCGGTGACGCGACGTGGGGCTTCTTACGTTTGGGGCAGAAGCTCCACTTTGGCGGCGGCGCCGGGGGCCGCATGGGCCTCGAAAGCCTGCCGGAATTCCTCCAGCGGAAACGTTTTGATCGGCAGTTTCTCCAAACCCATTTGCGGCAGAAGGCTCACCGCGCGCTCATGCGTGTAAGGGTTGATGAACGACCCGATCACCGAAAGCTCGCGGGCGTAAATGTCATAGGGACGCACGCTGGCGGCGGCGTGCATGGGGGCGCACCCGAACACCAGAATCGTACCTCCCCGGGCGGCCAGGGCGATGGCTTGCGAGAAGGTTGCGGACGAGCCCACGGCGTCGATGACGAAATCAAAGCCTTCGCCGTGGGTTGCCGCCAGGGCTTGACGTTCGCCCTCCTGGGTCGGGTCCACCGCGCGATCGGCCCCGAATTCCAATGCGCAGGCCCGGCGAGTTTCCTGCGGCTCGCTCGCGACAATCAATCCCGCCCCTGCCAATCGCGCCAGGCGCGTCAGCATCAAGCCGATCAGGCCCGCGCCGATCACCAGCACTGTCGATCCAGATTGCGCGGCCAGCCGGTCCATGCCGTGAACGCAACAAGCCAGCGGCTCCGCCAGACACGCCAGGCGCGCGTCCATGCCGGACGGCAGGCGGTATACGACGCGCGCCGGCACCACCTCGGCTTCGGCAAAACCGCCGTTCATGTGCACGCCGTAGCCCCGCAACTCGGGGCACAGATGCTCGCGGCCCGTCCGGCAAAATCGGCAGACACCGCAATAAGTGTTCGGTTGCACCGTGACCAGGTCGCCTTCCTTGAGCCCCTTCACGTCCGCGCCCACGGCATCGACGATGCCGGCCACCTCGTGGCCCAAAACTACGGGAGAAGGTGCAGGAAACTCACCGCGGAAAATGTGGGCGTCAGTGCCACAGAGACCCGCCGCCAAAGGCCGCAGGCGCACCTCGCCCGCTTGGGGATGGGGCGCCGCAAGCTCGTCCAGACGCAGATCGCCAACGCCGTGAAAGCGCATGGCTTTCATCGTCGAACCGAGTGATGGAAGAGCGGAAGGGATTGATGATTGCATACGAAGATTCCTCCTTTAGGTCAGCACGTGTAGCGCGGACCTGCTCTTTAGGTCCGCGGCTCGTTCCCGATGGGCGAGGAAAAGCCGCGGACCTAAACAGCAGGTCCGCGCTACACCTCTGAATTAGCGGACGGCGGCGCGGGCCAGGGCCTTTCCGGAGGCGTTGAACAGATGCGTTGCCTCGGCACGGATGCGAAACACAACGCGATCGCCTATCCGCGCTTGGGTGTCGCCGTCGGTTTGGGACACCACTCTTATTCCGTCCGCCAGCCGCGCGTGGAGATAAGCCCTCGGGCCCAAGTGCTCGAGCGCCTCGATCTCACCCTGCAAGGCGCCTTCTGCCGGGCCAGGGCCCGACATTCCTTCCGGTTCCAAAACAAGGTGTTCCGCCCGGACGCCCAACTTGATTTTTTCGCCGGCGCTCAGCTTTTCCAGCGGCGTGGGAACGGCCACGCTGGCGCCGGTGGTGAGCCTCATGATCAGGTGTTGATCGCTCGCGGTTTGGATTTCCGCCTCCAGGAAATTCATCTTGGGAGCGCCAATGAATCCGGCCACGAAAAGCGTGGCGGGGTGCTGGTAAAGCTCGAGCGGAGATCCCAACTGCTCGACCTTCCCCTCGTTGAGCACCACAATCCGGTCCGCCATGGTCATGGCTTCAAGCTGGTCGTGGGTGACGTAGATCATGGTGGTGTTGAGTTCGCGGTGCAGGCGCACCAACTCCAGCCGCATTTGGCCTTGCAGCGCGGCATCGAGATTCGAGAGCGGCTCATCCAGCAGAAAGGCCTTCGGTTGCCGCACCATGGCGCGGCCTATGGCCACGCGCTGCAATTGGCCTCCGGAAAGCTGGCGGGGCTGGCGTTCGAGCAGCATCTCCATTTCCAGGATGCGGGCGACGGCGCGGACCTTCTGCTCGCACTCGGCTTTGGGGATTCCCGCCAGGCGCAGGCTGAAGCTCATGTTCTCCGCCACCGTCATGTGCGGATAGAGCGCATAGCTCTGAAACACCATCGCCAGGCCGCGCTTCGAGGGGGGCACATCCTGCGCGGGCGCGCCATCGATCAATACCTCGCCTTCAGTGACTTCCTCAAGGCCCGCGATCATGCGCAGCAAGGTCGATTTGCCGCTTCCCGAGGGCCCCACGAAGGCCATGAACTCATGGTCCTCGATCAATAGGTCGATGCCATGAATCACTTCGTGGGCCCCGAACTTCTTGCGCACGTTTTTCAATTCCACCGTCGCCATGGCTTCGCTACTCCGGTACCGGCATCAGCCTTGTTCCCCGAAGGGGAACAATATCATTAGCCGTAGCAGGTGTAGCGCGGACCTGCTCGTTAGGTCCGCGGCTCGTTCCCGATGGGCGAGGAAAAGCCGCGGACCTAAAGAGCAGGTCCGCGCTACACCTCTCCTTCATCACAAATGTACAAACTCCAATTGGCGGCCTGCGACCGCCGCCGTCGATCGGAGATCGACGCTACAATTTCAAGCCGCTACTTTACCGCTCCGAACGAGAGGCCGCGCACCATTTGCCGCTGGCTGATCCATCCAAAGATCAGGATGGGAGCGATCGACAAGGTGGAGGCCGCCGACAGTTTCGCCCAAAAAAAACCTTCCGCGCTGGAAAATGATGCGGTGAAGGCGGTCAGAGTGGCGGCCTTCACCGTCGTGAGATTAAGGCTCCAGAACGCCTCGTTCCAGCAGAGGATGATGGAAAGCAACGCCGTCGCGGCTATGCCCGGGGTGCACAGCGGCAGCAACACATGAACCAATTCCTCGGTCTGGGTGGCGCCATCCATGCGGCTGGCCTCGAGGATCACCGCCGGCACTTCCCGGAAATAGGTGAAGAGCATCCATACCACGATGGGCAGAACGCTCAGGCTGTCGATCAGGATCAGGCCGAAAAGGGTATCGAGCAGGCCGAGATCCCTCCACAGGAGGTAAATCGGAACCAGAACGCCTACCGCCGGCATCATTTTCGTCGAAATCATCCAAAGCAGAGTGTCGCGCGTCCGCCGCGTGGGGAAGAAAGCCATGCTGTATGCTGCCGGGATGGCCAGCAACAAAGCCAGCATCGTGGATCCCAGCGAAACCACGACGCTGTTGCGCGCGAACGCCAGGTAATCGGCCCGCTCGAGTACGGCGTAGTAATTCTCCAGGGTCGGGTGGAAGAACACGGCGGGAGGCGTGGCGACGGCGGTGATCTCCGTTTTGAAACTGGTCAGGAACATCCAAAGGATGGGGAAAAACATTCCCAGAGCGACGGCCCACCCGGCGATGGCCACCCCCCAGCGCGTTTGCCCGGTGCTGGTCACGGCAAATCCTCCAGGCTGCGCCCCACCACGCGCATGAGAAAGAGGCTCGCGATGTTCGCCAGGATGATGGCGATCACCCCTCCCGCCGAGGCGCGTCCCACGTCAAAGCCCAGGAGGGCATCACGAAAGATCAGGTAAGCCAGGTTGGTGGAAGCGAGGCCCGGCCCGCCCCCCGTGGTCACGTAAATCTCCGCGAAGAGGCTGAGAAAGAAAATCATTTCGATCATGGCCACCACCGCCATGGGCCGCAAAAGATGGGGCAACTCGATGTGACGGAAAAGCGCGATGGGTCCCGCGCCATCCAGCCGCGCGGCCTCGACTTGCTCGGGATTGAGCGATTGCAGCGCCGGCAGAAGAATCAGCACGGCAAACGGCGTCCATTCCCAGCCCATAATCAGCACGATGGAGAGCAGAGGCATGCGGGAAAAGAACTCGATGGCGCCGAACCCCAGGGAACGTGTGATCCACGCGAAAAGGCCGAACACCGGATTCATCAGCATGTTTTTCCAGATCAGCGCGCTCACCGTGGGCATTACGAAAAAGGGAGCGATGACCAGCAGGCGGCAGATATTGCGGCCGGGAAAATCCTGGTTGAGCAGAAGGGAGAAGAGCGTGCCCAAAACCAAGGTGATGGCAAGGACCAACCCCACCAGGACCAGGGTGTTGCCCATCGCCACCCACAGCGCCCGATGGGTCAGCAGGTCGCGATAATTCTGCCATCCGGCAAAGGCGGTTTTCCCGGAATCGAGCAGGTTATAGCGCTCGGCGGAAAACCAGAGCGTCATGGCCAGGGGCACGATCATCCACAAGAAGAGCGCCGCAACCGAGGGCGCGAGCAGGGACCGGCTGTGCAGGTGGCGGGCTGGTTTTGCCGCGGTAGTCCCGGTCACTTGCGGGACCTCCCTTCCAGCGCGTGTTCGGCTTCCGCTTGCGCCAGCGCCAGCGCTTGCTCGACCGTAACGCGGCCGGCCAGCGCCGCGCTGATCTCCTGCCCAACTTCCGTGCCCATGGCCTGAAACTCGGGAATGTCCACATATTCAATTCCCACGTAAGGAACGGGCAACGCGCACGGCTTGGTGTAATCGGCGCTCAAAATGGCCTCGCGAACCAGGGGAGCGAAGGGAGCGGCAGCGAGGTAAGCAGGAATTTCGTAAGTCGATTTTCGCGAGCCGGGGGGAATTTGCAGCCAGCCGAAGCGCTTCCCCACCATGGCAATGTACTGCCGGCTGGTGGCCCACTTGATGAATTGCTTGGCAACAGCAGCGCGCTTCGAGGATGTTGGGATCGCGAGTCCCCAACTCCAGACCCAGGCGGCGCCGTTGGGCACTTTGGCGATCGGGGCTTTGGCAAAACCCGTGGTGGTGGCTACGCGGCTCTGGCTGGGATCGAGAAAGTAACCGGCGGCGGAAGTGGCGTCCACCCACATGGCGCAGTTTCCATTGGCGAACAGGGCGCGGTTCTCATTGTAGCCGTCGGCGATGGCGCCCGGCGGGCCGTAGTGGCTCAGCAGGTCAACGTAAAAACTCACCGCTTCCACCCAGGCCGGGCTGGTGAGCTGCGGCTTCCAGTCGAGGTCCACCCAGCGGCCTCCAAAGGTGTTGACGACCGTGGTCAGGTATCCCACATTTTGGCCCCAGCCCGGCTCACCGCGCAAACAGACGCCGTAAACGCCGTGCTGCGGGTCGTGCAGCCTCCGCGCGAACTGGCGGATCTGTTCGTAGCTCGGCTGCGCGGGCATTTCCAAACCGGCTTTTTGGAAGAGGTCCTTCCGGTAGTAAGTAAAGGAACTCTCTGCATAGAAGGGCGCCGCGTACATCCGGCCCTGATACGAGAGGCCTTGGCGAATCACGTCGAAGATATCGTCGTATCCGTAATCCGCGCCCAGGTCATCGAGGGGGACCAGCCAGCCGCGCTCACCCCACAGCGGCGCTTCATACGAACCAATGGTAATCACATCGAAAGTATTGCTGCCCGTGGAAATATCAATCGTAAGACGCTGGCGCAGGATGTTCTCACCCAGCACCACCCAATGCAACTTGACCCCATTCTGTTTTTCGAATTCCGAGGAGAGCTGCTGCATCAGGATCATGTCGGCGTTGTTCACGGTAGCGATGGTCAGCTCCGGACGCCGGTCGTGAGGATAGACAGTCCACGCCAGCAGCGCGGCGCTCGCCAATAGTCCCAGTGTTTTCCAAGTCCGGTTCGGAAGTGCCATGCCAATTCATCCTGGCAGGGGCGTTTGGCCCCGCACTACTAACCCCAAGATTCTTCGTGGCGCGCGAAGATTCTCGTGCCACGGGCGGGCAGGAGTCTACCTCAGCCTGAGCGCCGCTTGCAAATCCGAACGGAAACAGGGATTATGCGCATTCGAAATTCTATGGACTGAGAAGGGCAATAATGCTTCGCGCCACCATGACCCGTCCGGGAAATGTCGAATTCACGGAAGTCCCAAAGCCCGGCTTCGGGGCGGAGGATGTCCTGTTGCGGATTCGCCGCATCGGCATCTGTGGCTCCGACCTGCACGTCTATCACGGCAAACATCCGTACACTTCCTACCCGGTTGTCCAGGGCCACGAGTTCTGCGGCGAGGTTGCCGAAGTCGGGCGCAACGTGCAGAGGTTCAAACCGGGCGACCTGGTTACGGCGCCTCCGCAGATTGTCTGCGGCCAGTGCCTGCCCTGTCGCGAGGGGCGTTATCACATCTGCGAGAACCTCAAGGTGATCGGCTTCCAGGCCCCCGGGGTGGCGCAGGATTTCTTCCCATTCCCGGAGTCCGCCCTGCTGAAGTTGCCGGAGAGTTTCACTCCCGAAATCGGCGCACTGGTGGAGCCTGCGGCGGTGGCGATCCATGCAGTAGGCCGCGCCGGGAGCGTCTCCGGGCTGGGCGTGCTGGTGCTGGGTGCGGGACCCATCGGGAACCTGGTGGCACAGGTGGCGCGATGGCGCGGGGCCCGACAGGTGCTCGTTTCCGATGTCAGCAACCACCGCCTGGCGATCGCCCGGCAATGCGGGATCGCCGCCACCATCAATCCGCGTGCCGATTCCCTCGAGAGCCGCGTAGGGGAGGTTTTCGGTTCCGCCCGCGCCGACGTGGCCTTTGAATGCGTGGGGCTTGCCGAGACCGCCAACCAGGCCATCCTCTGCGTACGCAAGGGCGGCACGGTCATCGTGGTGGGAGTTTTCGGGGAGCGCCCTTTGATCGACCTGGGACTGGTGCAGGACCGCGAGCTCGAGTTGCGGGGAACGTTGATGTACCAGCGGCAGGACTACGTGGATGCCATTCGCTGTCTCGCCGAGGGTGGCATCGCGGCTGCTCCGCTCCTAACGAAAAGCTTCTCCTTCCGCCATTACCCCGACGCCTACGCCTTCATCGAGGCGAACCGCGAGCAAGTTATGAAGGTCATGATTGACCTCGACGACTCGGCGGTCGCGAGTTGATTCTCCATCACCTCCTCAACCTATGCCGTTCCCGCCTCGGGGTAAATCAACCGGCGTGTTCCTTTAAGTTCCAAATCCTCGGTGAGCACCTGGACGGTGGCGTCAAACACCGCCTTCCTTGCGGCGGCTGGAGACTCCTTCAGGGCTGCTTCATAGGGCTGGCGGATGGCCGTGGCGATGTTGATCTTGGCGATTCCCAGTCGCACGGCTTGCCGAATATACTCCTTTTTAATGCCGGTTCCGCCGTGCAAGACCAATGGGATGCCCACCTCTCTGTAAATGCACTCGAGGCGCTCGAGATTCAGTCTGGCCTCGATTTTCTTGTGGTGCCTTAGGGCATCCGAAAGGGCCCCGTGTACGTTGCCGATGGCCACGGAAAGCCAGTCCACGTGGGTTTCCTCCACAAACCGCTTGGCATCCTCCGGCGCGGTAAAGCCTTTTCCACTTGAGAAGAGTTCCTCGTAGGGGGGTGGGGGGCCGGCTTCGTGTCCAAAGACGGCGCCCAATTCGCCTTCCACCGGAACGCCAGCAGCATGAGCCATCTGCACGATTTTTCGCGTGGCCTGGATGTTCTCCTCCAAGGGAAGCCGTGATCCATCCACCATAACCGACCCATAGCCGAGCTGGATTGCTTCCCGGATCACCGTCTCGTAGTCCACTGGCAGATTGTCCTCGTCCACCACCGGGACGTGATCGAGGTGCAGCCTCGTGAACCGTTCATCCTTGACCCGTTGATATTCCTCGAAGACGGCTCCAACACTTTTAGCATGAAACTTGATCCATTCCGGCCGGGCCACGGCAATGAGGCCGAAACTGTCCGTGCAGCGGAGCGCCTCGACCACCGGCTCCATCATGGGAAGATCAGGGATATTGAAAGCCGGAATAGCTACTCCCTCTCGACGGGCATTACGCATGCATTCCGAAGTCGAAAGGTATCTCATAAGCTCTCCCCATGTTAACCGATCTGAACAGCTCTCCGCCTGATGCGGAGCCATGGTTAAACCATTAACCCGGAACCTCGTCAAGGGAAACTTGACACTCAGGTGAAAGAGAGTTAACCGTAATACCGTCAAAGCAGGTGTAGCGTGGACCGGTTCGGTAGGTCCGCGGCTTTTCCGTGCCCATAGAAGACGAGCCGCGGACCTAAAGAGCAGGTCCGCGCTACTCGGTTGGATTCCTGGCAAGCCACAGACAAGAGCGGTATCGGATTCGAGAGGGAGGTTGGTATGCAGAACGGTAAGTCCACATTTGCACTTTTCATCGGAAATCGGGGCTTCTTCCCCGCTTCGCTCCTGACCTCGGCGCGCGCGGAGATGATCGAGGTGCTCAAGGGTCATGGTCACAACGTTTTGGTGTTGGATTCGGGGGCCACACGTCATGGTGCCGTGGAAACCGTGCAAGAGGGTGAAGTGTATGCGAAATTCCTGCGCGAGAACGCGGGCAAATTCGACGGCGTGGTCTTGTGCCTGCCCAATTTTGGGGACGAAACGGGCGCCGTGACCGCATTGCGAGACGCCGGTGTGCCGATCCTGGTGCAAGCCTACCCCGATGAGTTGGAAAGCATGGAGCCGGCCAAGCGTCGCGATTCGTTTTGCGGCAAGTTTTCCATCATGGATGTGTTTTGCCAATACGGAATACCCTTCACGGCGCTGAAGCCGCATACGGTACACCCGAGAAGCCCGCGATTTGCCGCCAATATCGATTATTTCGACCGGATGTGCCGAGTCGTCAGGAATCTGAGAAAGATGGTGGTGGGCGCCATCGGAGCGCGAACCACGGCCTTCAAGACGGTTCGCATTGATGAGCTGGCGCTGCAAAAGAACGGTATCACCATGGAGACCTTGGACCTCTCCGACATCTTCGCTCGAGTGGCCGCGCTCGATTACGATGACGAGAGCGTGAAAGCCAAGGAAGATAAACTTCGCCACTACACTTCGTGGGCCGGTGTTCCCGAAACTGCCATTCAGACCCTGGCGAAGCTGGGCGTGGCGTTTGACGCGGTGGTGAGCGAATACGGCCTCGATGCCGTGGCGATCCGCTGTTGGATTGAGCTGCAAAAACAACTCCATGTTTCACCGTGTGTATTGTTGAGCGAAATGAATGACCGTGGCATGGTCGCCGCTTGTGAAGTCGATGTGGGTAACGCGGTGGCCATGTACGGCCTCAGCCGGGCCTCGGGGAACGTGGCCACGTGTCTCGATTGGAACAACAATTACGGCGAGGATGAGAACAAGTGCATCCTGTTCCATTGTGGCCCCGTTCCGCAAACCATGATGACGTCCAAGGGTCAGATCAGCGACCACTTGATTCTGGCGAATGCGGTGGGCTCCGGTTGTTCTTACGGGTGCAATATTGGCCGCATCGCGCCTACCCCGTTTACTTTTGGGAGCATGCTCACCGAGGAGGGCAAACTCAAGTTCTATATCGGCGAGGGAAGATTCACCGCGGATCGCATTCCGGATAGTTTCTTTGGATGTGCCGGCGTGGCGGAGATCGGCCACTTGCAAGATGTCTTGCAGAAGGTCGGATATGGGGGGCATCGTCATCACGTCAGTGTTACTCCCGGTCAGGTTTTAGCTCCTGTTCAGGAAGCCTATGAGAAATACCTTGGATACGAGGTGGATGTGGTGTGAGCTTGCTGGGAATCGATGTGGGGACTTCGGGGTGCAAGACGGCCGCTTTTTCCGAGGACGGCGTGGCCCTTGCCGGCGCCTACCGTGAATACGCCGTCGAGCACCCGCAACCCGGCTGGGCGGAACTTGACAGCCGCCGGGTATGGGAGTGCGTACGAGAGAACATCGCCGAAGTGGCCGCCAAGGTGGTTCATGATCCCATCCGCGCACTTTGCGTCAGCTCCTTGGGCGAAGCCGCAACACCGGTAACCCTGGATCGAAGGGTGCTGGGTCCGTGCATTCTGTCGTCAGATACCCGTGGCAGTGAATATGTCAAGAATCTGGAGCGCTCGATTTCCCAGGAAGAGTTTTACGCCACAAATCCGAATATATTAGGCGTGCAGTATTCACTCCCCAAGCTTCTGTGGCTTCGCGAGCATAGACCTGAGCTTTACCAGCAAGCTGACAAGTTTCTGCTGTGGGGAGACTTGGTTGCCTTCATGTTAGGCTGTGAGCCGGTCACTGATTATTCCCTTGCGAATCGGACCCTGCTTTTCGATATTCACCAGCAGGATTGGTCGGATCGATTGCTGGCCCTGACGGGAATTGAACGCGCCAAGCTGCCCTCCCTCATGCCCTCCGGAAGCGTGGCGGGAACGGTTTCCGCGAGCGTAGCTCGGGACCTGAATCTGCCCGGAAAAGTAGCGGTGGTCGTGGGCGGCCACGATCAATGCTGCAACTCTATGGGAGCGGGGGTTTATCAGTCGGGAAAAGCCGTGTGTGGAATTGGAACGTTCGAGTGTATTACGCCGACCTTCGACCGCCTCCCTCCGGCCGCCGCCATGCTTGCGAACGGCCTGAATACCGAGCACCACGTGCTTCCCCAGCTCTTTGTCTCGTTCATTTACAACCAAAGCGGGTGCTTGTTGCGCTGGTTTCGAGATACATTTGCGAGCGCCGATCGCCAGTTGCTCCCGCCCGGCGCTGACATCTACGAGCATTTGGCGGGGGAAATGCCCGTGGAGCCCACGCGACTTTTCACCCTCCCTTATTTTGAGATTACGGGTCCCCCGGGATTTGTTGATAATGCCTCGGGCGTGATTCTGGGTCTCGAAACCAGCACCCGCCGCGGTGAAATCTTGAAATCGATCATGGAGTCCGTCACTTTCTACTTTGCGGAATTCATGCCGGCGTTGCGGGACCTGGGAATTGATAGTTCGGAGTTTGTAGCCACCGGAGGCGGCGCGAAATCGGACCAGTGGCTTCAGATCAAGGCCGACATACTCGGGGTTCCTTTCGTGCGTCCGCGCATTACCGAGGGGAGTATCCTCGGCGCCGCCATCCTGGCGGGAATGGCCACGGGAGCCTTCCGCAGTGCGGTGGAAGGTGTGGCGCAATTCGTTAAACGCGACAAGGTCTTTGAGCCGAATCCCCATCGCCACCGGCTTTACCAGGAAAAGCTGCAAGAATACCGCGAGCTTTTTCCCCTCCTCCGACAGTTTCTTGCCCGGCATGAAAAGCATGAAGTGACAAGTTGTATGCGGCCTTAGCGTGCTCCCAGGCCTCCGCCGTTGAGGTCTGCGGCTTTTCCTCCACTCCCCAACCCGAGGGCAGGCGTCGGTCTTTGCCATTTACGGCATTGGCAAGGGGAGAACCGCGGACCCCAAAATCGGGGGTCCGCGCTACGTACGCGTTCATGCCACGCTTGTCCATTTTCGGTATAATCCCCCCATCGATTTTTCTCAGTCCACGCAAGCCGCGTGAGGTGGCCATGAGATTCGCCAAAACGCTGACTTTTCTCATTCTGGTGTTTTGCCCTGCCTGCCTGGGCAAAACAGAAGCCTGTAGCGCCGACCTTCAGGTCGGCACGTGCTGACGTAGCGGCGAGTTTACCTCGCCATGGCGGCGTAAAGCCGCCGCTACGGTATGCCACCCTCCAGGGCGGCGCTACAACAGCGGCAAAGCCCTTTACCCAGGAGCAGGTCGTAAGCATGGTGCGGGACGGATTCGGAGACGAGTCGGGCGCCAAGCTGATCGAGCAGCGCGGGATTGATTTCGCCCCGTCTGAGGATTTTATCCTGCCGTTTGTGCTGCGTTTGACACTGCGCTGCCGTTTGGTTGAATTACAGATGTCGGGGGTGCCCCCAAGTCATCGGTGGTTTCATCACGATTTACGAACACGACGAAGGCCTCGAGTATACGACGACCCAACCGAGCACGCCATAATGCGCTACGCGGAACTGGCTCGGCTAGCGCTTAGCCATGGTCACTGCCCTCGCGACCGTAGACTTTTCCTTCGAGGAGCAGCTGGTAGCCACTTCGAGGAGGATCTGGTAGCCACAGTCAGCGACTTTCTGACTGTGGGCTTTTCTCACACACGCATCCCCAATTCGAAGGGCCTCCTCCTCGCCGCAGGTTCACGTTTTGGCAAGGAAGAACCCGCGGTCAGGAAGGCGCTGACCGCGGCTACCAACCTTTTGTGCCTGCGCTTTCCCTTCGATGACAAACCCACGGCCAATTCCCAAGACGAATTGGCCATGGCTACCGCCGGGTCACGCAACCTCAGGCGCCGTTCGAACGGGTGAATACAAACCGGAGACGTAGGGGTAGGGCTTGCCCTACCCGGCGTTCGGCAGGCTGGATGGTCAACCAGGGGACGGCAAGCCGTCCCCCTACGACACAAGGCGTTGAGGATATCGGGGTGATTTGTAATTGCCTAGACCCTATGCGCGACTTTCAGCCGGGGCATATCGCTTGACGGAGATGTCCCGCGCGTGCTCCCGCGTTTTCGCCACGTCATAGGCAAGCTGCATGCGGAGAAGGTGATCCATGTCGGGGCCGAACGCCTTTTCGATGCGCAGGGCCATTTCCGGCGTCAGTCCAGCCTTGCCGTGCAGAAGATCGGAGAGCGTGGCACGGCGCACTTGCATAATCTCCGCCGCCTTCGACACGCTGAGGCCGAGGGCTTCGATGACTTCGGTTCTAATCAGGTCGCCCGGATGGGGCGGGTTCTTCATGGGCATTTCGGCCTCCTAGTGGTAGTCGATCAGGTCAATATCGCTGGCGGTGTTGGTCCGTTCGTCGTAGCGGAAAATCAATCGCCAGTTTCCCGTGACCGTCAGGCTCCATAATCCTTTCAGGTCGCCTTTAAGAGGATGCAGCTTCCAGCCGGGAAACCGGTCGAGTTGCTCCAGCGTGTCGGCGGTTTCGAGGCCAAACAGAAGCTTGCGCAGCATGTCGGCCATCGCGGACGGCACCCCTTTGGCGGTTCCGTCCTCATGGAGCTGCCTGAGCCCTTTGTGGCGAAAGCGGGCAAGTTGCATGTCATCCTTTCGCCCTTCCAGTATGTACGGTTACACCGTACGCGTCAAGTATTTATGGTGGACACCACGGCCACTGCTTTCGTGACCATGGGGTTTTCCTTTCTATGACGAACCCACGGTCAATTCCCAAGGCGAATTGGCCGTGGCCACCTCCGGGTTACACAATCTCAGGCGCCGGTCGAACGGGTGAAGGCAATCACGAGATGCCGGGCTTGCCCTACCCGGCGTTCCGCAGGGTGAATGCGGAACGAGGGGGACGGCAAGCCGTCCCCTACTGCGGAAGGCCTTGCGGACATCGGGGTCCAGGAGAACAAGATTTGTACCTTGGGGGTAGCGCACGGCGGCAGGGCCGCAACCAAATACGTGATCCCGAGTCGAGGCGGGAAGTAAGCAACCTTCACTGCGGGCGCAGCCCGCTTTTGGAGTGCGGTCGCAGCAGCTACCGCTTTCCGCCTGTGGTTCATACGGGAATTGGGCAAGAGCCAGAGCAAAAGCGGTAGCTGCTGCGACCGCACTCCAAAAGCGCTGCGCGCAGGATCCCACCATGACTCATCGGGATGGCTAATGGCATTTTTCCCTTTCGGGGAGATGGAAGTGCCCATTCGACAAGCAAAAGCCGCGGACCTGGACGACACGTCCGTGCTATACGGGGTTTCCTTGCGATTTTTTCCCGCCCAGGCCGCGGGCCAGCCACAGCGCTCCTTCGACGGGCGGGCGTTCGAGCAGCTCCACCCGCGCCTGGGGGGCGAAGCGGCGAAGGTGGCGCGCGAAGGCGCGACGGATCAGGAGGCTGGACTTGAACACTCCTCCGGTTGTCACCACCGGCATCGAGCGTTCCGTCCAGCCGGCGCGCTTGAGCAGAGCGGCGGCCAGGTTGGCGAGGTCGCGGGCCGCGTTGTCGCACAAATGGCGCGACACCAGGTCGTCTTCGCGCGCTGCCTCCATCACCAGCGGAAACAGCGCGGCGATCTGCGGTGGTTCGAGCCGTTTGGCAACGATCGCGGTGATATTCCCAAGGCGCAGGTGCCGGCAGATGCGGTCCATCAGGATGGTGTGCGGGCCGCGCCCGTCGAATGCTTCGAGCGCCGCACCCACGGCTTGGCGGCCCAGTTCGTAGCCGGAGCCTTGATCGTCAAAGGGCATTCCCCAGCCGCCGGCGCGCAGCAGCCCACCTTGATCGTCACGCGCAAAGGCGATGGAGCCCGTGCCGGCGATCACGATGATGCCCGGAGCGTTGCGCACCGCCGCGGTGAGGGTGATGACGGCATCAAAGGTGAGCAGATAGTGGCGCGCGGGAATGTGTCGCCGCATCCAGGCGAGCAGAGGACGGTGTACGGATTGCCGATCAACTCCGGAGATGCCCGCGCACACACCGCGCACCACGGGTGGGCGCAAAGCGCGCGCGGCGGCGGGGGGGAATCCGGCCTCCCGCCATGCGGTGCGGAAGGCTTTCAGGATTTCGCGTTCGGCAGCGCGCAGCCCCACTTTGAAGGGATTGGAGGGCCCCGACTCGGCGCGCCCCAGGACCTTGCCTGCACCGTCCGCGAGCCACGCCACCGTCCGCGTGCCGCCGCCGTCAATTCCCAGAAAGCAATCCATAGAGCATTCAGCCATCAGGGGTGTAGCGCGGGCCTGTTTTGTAGGTCCGCTGCCTTTCCTTGCCTATAGGGGAAGAGCCGCGGACCTACAAAACAGGTCCGCGCTACACCGCTGAAACCTTATTCCTGTGCGGAGACGACTTGCAAGACTTCATCCGTGGTGGTCCAACCGTTCTGGAGCAACCAAACGGTGTAATCCTTGAGCGTTTTCATACCACTCTTAATGGCCAGCGCGGAGATGGCTTCCGAGCTCCCGCCGCCGGCCACCAGGCGGCGCAACTCGGCGTTCATGCGCAGGACTTCGTAAGCACCTACGCGCCCGCGATAACCGGTCCGCGAGCAGTTGTCGCACCCCCGGGGGCGGTAGAAGGTGAGCGGCTTGCTCGGGTCGAGGCCCAGGTATTGGAGCGAGATATCATCCGGTGTGTAGGTTTCCTTACAGGCCTGACAGAGGCTGCGCATGAGCCGCTGGGCAATGATGCCGATGGTCGAACTCGACATCAGGAAGGGGTCAAGGCCCATCTCCGCCAGGCGCGCGAATGCGCCGACGGCATCCCGATTGTGCAGGGTGGTGAACACCCGGTGGCGGGTCAGAGCCGCCTCGACGGCGATGCGGGCCGTTTCCTTGTCGCGGGCCTCGCCCACCATGATGATGTCGGGGTCCTGGCTCAGCAAGGCGCGAAGAATGCGGGGAAAGTCCAGGCCGATTTCCTGGTGCGCTTGCACTTGGGTGATGCCCGGCAGATCGTACTCGATGGGGTCTTCGGCGGTGCAGATGTTCACATCGGGACCCTTAAGCTCCGCCAGCATGCTGTAAAGCGACGCAGTTTTGCCGGAGCCCGAGGGCCCTGTCACATAAATGATCCCGTAAGGTTGCGAGATCATCTCGCGCACCAGCTTCAGCACTTCCTGATGAAGAATGAGCTTGTCGAGACCCAGGAGCGTGGGGGATTTGTCGAGGATGCGCATGCAGATTCTTTCGCCCCACTTGGAAGGAAGGGTGGAAACGCCAAAGTCAATGGGGCGATCTTCCAGCCGCAAGATAACGCGGCCATCCTGGGGCAGTCGCTTTTCCGCGGGATCGAGCTTGGAGAGAATCTTAAGGCTCGGGATCAAACCCGCCTGAATCTTCTTGGGCAGCACCTCCACCACTTGCAGCGCTCCGTCGATGCGGAAGCGCACGGTGAGGTCTTTTTCCTGCGGTTCGATGTGAATATCGCTGGCACCCTTCCGTATGGCCAGCGCCAGAAGGCTATTGACCACACGGACGATGGGGGCGTCCTCGGCGGCGCGGGAAAGGTCCGTTACATTGTCAGCCGACGGTGGCCCTTCCTCCACCTCCAGGGATTTCTGCACCTCAGGTTGCATCGACTTGATGATGCTTTCCGTCGAATCCGATGGGGCAGCATGCGATTCACTTTCCAGGACCTGCATACTCTGGGGTGTCTGCATCGTCTGCTGCGGCGGGGGACTTGTGACCCCAGGGTCGAATCGCAGTTTGGCGAGGTTGAGGTGCTCGCTTCCAGTTTGCTGGTCGGCTTCGTCCAGGCGTTCGGCGAGTACGCGGCTCATGGCGAGGCCGACCTTGGAACTGGTCAGCAGCACGTCGTCGAACGCCGCCTGCTCCAGGACGGAGCAGGTAGTCGGCTCCATCGCCACCACGCTCGCCACTCGCGGCTTCCCCGTGAGCAGCGCCATTTCGCCAAAGCACGAGCCGGCTTTCAGCTCGGTCAGCAGAAAGTCGATTCCGGTATGGGGGTCCTTCTTGCGGACTTCTACCGCGCCGGAAGTGATGAAGAACATGGCATCGCCCGGCCCGCTTTCCTGCACAATGGTTTGTTGAGGGGCATACTCACGAGTTCGCAATTGGCTTTCAATGAGCTTGCACTCATCATAGGGAAGACCGCTGAACAGGCGGATTTTCTGCAAGTAGTGGTTTTTGTCCAGCGCCTGCGCGCGCTCTTCCGCGGCGCGAGCCTCGGCATCCCCGGTCGTTTCTACGGCAGGCATGCCCGCTGGAGACGCCGCCGCTCCCGGTCGATGGGTTCCGCTGCGGGCTCCTGGCCGGAGGGTGTCCATCGCCACGGGCCTTTGGCATTGCTGGCATTTCACGCTGTAAGCCGGGTCGGCCAGCCGCGCATTTTCGACTTTGACAGGTGAACCACATCGTTTGCAGAAGACGACCATATCGCACTCTCCTGGCAACCATCAGGCGTTGGTTGTTCCCCCCCATTATCAGAAAGGAGACTCGTTCCTTGGAGGTCGACAAGCAACCTACACCAAAGGTCTAGCGTTGCGCCATTATACGCATCCGGGGAAGCATTTCCAATGCTTGTTGGTGGTTCAATTCGGAATAGTGGCACCCACCTTCCGCCCCGCCCGCACAATTCGTACATTGTTATTATGGCCTGACCCATTAGCAAGAAAGATTAAGGAGGATGAAAGCTTGACACAAACGGACCTCCGACGTTTAATATTCGGCGCAAGATCGGATGGCGGCTACCGTGTGGGTGTCGCCGTGGATCGCAGCGTTTTGGCCGGGTAGCGCGTGCAAGGTCGAAAGGTACGAATAGTCCTTTCTCTCAAGCCCCCTTTCGTACCCCCAGAGTAAAGAAGAAAGCGGAACCCGCCGATGAATCTCCAGGGGGAGTTTCGCTCCCCGGTGACGCGGGAGCATTGGATCGTGGAAAGTGGATAGATGATAGTGGACCGTGGAGAGGAACAGCCGGCGCAGAAGTTGAAGCCCTGAATGTGCACTGTCCACTATCCACTGTTTACCGCTTTTGGGAGGATCGATGCAGCTTCGGAAAGATCCCATCTCCATGAATTGGGTGGTTCAGGAAGACGGCGAGACCACTTGGCCGAACTTCGCCGTCTGTCCGTTTTGCCCCGGCCAGGAAGCCTTGACCCCGCAAACCATCTATTCTTATGTCAATGGCAGGGGCGGGTGGGAGGTGCGTGTCACTCCCCATGTGCGCCCGCTCTATCACATTGAAGGCAACGCGCAGCGGTGCGCGGAGGGGGTTTACGACAAGATGCGCAGCCTGGGAGCGCACGAGGTGGTGATCGAAAGCCCCGACCACCATCTGCGCCTGCCGCTCCAGAGCGATGAAAACGTAGCGCAGGTACTGCGGGCATTCGTCTCGCGCCTGGTGGACCTCAAGAAGGACCATCGCTTTCGCTACGTCAGCGTTTTCCGCAATCAGGGTAAAATGGCGGGACAGGAACCCACCCACCCGCATTCACAAATCACCGCCACGCCTTTCGTTCCTCGCCGCGTCGTTTATGAACTCCGCTCGCTGCAACGCTACTTCGCACTCAAGGAGCGCTGCCTGATTTGCGACATCGTCCACCAGGAGATCGCCAAGCAAGTGCGCACCGTGGAGTGGGACGATCAGTTCGTGGCTTACTGCCCCTTCGCCTCGCGCGTGCCTTACGAGATTTGGATTCTTCCCCTGGAACACCACTGCGCCTTTGAGGAGGATTTGACCACCTGGGAACGCCAGCTTCACTTCGCACGATTCCTAAAGTCCGTCTTGATTCGGCTGGAGACGGTGGCCCAGGATTACCACCTCGCTTTGCACACCACGCCCAATATCAACGCCAAATTCGAACGCAGTGACCATTGGCGCACCCTGCGCGAGGATTTCCACTGGCACTTTGAGCTGGTTCCGATGCGCCTCTCCACCGCGCGCTCCTATTTTCTCAAGGAGGTCTACTACAACTCGGTGCTGCCCGAACGCGCTGCCGAGGAACTGCGCAAGGTGAACACCGAGCAACTCACCCACTCCTAGCCTTGCCCATCCGACCACTTGAGGGCTGATATCCCTGGCTATGAAACACCCCGAGGCCGCAGGTGCGGCCCCGGCGATGCCTTACGGAAATTACTTATTGGCCGGGGCTTTCTTGGCCATCGCCTTCTTGGCAACGGTTTCTGCTCTCCCAACAGCACGTTCAGGTCGTCGGAGCTGAACGGGAAAAAGCGCTGCGAGGTCTGACCACTGGTGCTGAGGCGAATGCCCACGCGACGGGTGTTCGCCATGCGGAAAGCAACGATATTGCCGTCCACGCGCTTACGATTGTAACTTCGCCCTGCGCGGGGTAGACTATGGCCTCCTTAAATTGAGGTTTCTTTCGTGGAATGCCGGGGGTCCGCGCTGGTGAATCACCTTCCGAAACCCCATGGAGGGCGAGATATTCCCGCCCAAACTTATCGAGGCACGTGCGATGCATGATGAACTTACCCCAAGTCACACACCCACCGCGGTCGAACCTGCGCCCCCTGCGGAACTTGCGGAGCCCGAGAGCGCGCTGCTGCCCTACGATGAAAGTGGCAAGAAGGTTCGGGAGCTGGCCTTGCGGCAGCTCAACCGCTTCATCTCCTACGAAGCCAAGGTTCTGAAAGGTGATGATGCCGAAGCCATCCACGACATGCGGGTGGCCAGTCGAAGGTTGCAGCAAGTGCTCGACCTGCTTTATCCCAAACCCCGCCCGCCGGAGTTTCGCCGGTTCCGGCGCCAGATTCGCCGCTGCCGCCAAGCCTTGGGGGACGTGCGCAACTGCGACGTGCTGCTGGAGTTTGTAGCCCGATCCCTCGCCAGGAAGCGCTCGGCGCGGCGCGACGCCTGGACGGCGGTGCAACATTTCTTGTTGATGCGCCGGTCCGAAAGTTTCCTGCGGGCCATGCGCAAGTTCGGCAAGATCAACCTTGCCGTCTTTTATGTGAACTTGAAGGAATTCCTCCTGCATGACAAAACGCACGATCACTCCGCCGAGCATCACCACCACGGCCCAGGTGCGCCGCACTCCGCTTTCGCCAAGAACCTGACCAACGCTCTGGAATCCGCCTGGGGCCGTTTTGAACACCAGGTCGCGCAGTCGCATCGTCATCCCCGTCCCGAGGTCATCCACGGCGCGCGCATTGCCACCAAGCGCCTACGCTATATCCTGGAGGTTTTCCATGAGTTCGGCGTGGCGGGAAGCGCCGATGCCCTGGCGTGGCTCCGCCAACTCCAGAAGCTCTTGGGAGATTGGCACGACCTGGAAGTGCTGGAGCAGATGATGATCGAGATGCTGGCGCGCCCGGAATTTCTGCGTGAACACTTATCCCTGGCCATGGAAGTGGAAAAGCTGATTTTGCGTAATCGGGAAAACAAAGTAGGGTTCGAAGAGAAGTATTCCCGCATGTCCCGGGAATCTGTGGAAATGCGCCGGTTGAAGGATTGGATTGCCTACGTGCTGGCGTCGCCCTCCGCGGCCCTCGCCCAAGGCTGAAGCTCCGGCGCAGCTTCGTCCGCGGTTGGAGCGGCGGCTTTGGCGGGCGCGGGCATTTCCAACACTTTCTTGGGAGCTGCTTCCGGAGGCTCCCCGGCCGGGATGGGAACGGAGAATAGCGGTTCGCGTGGCTCGCCGCTCAGCACCCGCGCCACTCCTGCCCGCAGGCGTTCAAACACCGTGCGCACGTCGGGTGTGGCATCGATGACTTCAAAGGTGTATTCCTTAGCCAGACGCTCGAATTCCGCCAGCAGCTCGGTTTGATACTTCCGGAAGCTGTCGTACATGTCCTCGCTGGGATGAATATCCATGCCGGATTCCCAATAGTCGAACCCCCGCGAGAAAACCACGCGGGGAATGAGATCGTCCACCCCAATGCGCAAATAGAAGGTGGCGTCCGGCTTCAGCGCAAACCCATAGACACTCCGAATCCACCGGGGGTCAGCGCCGCGCACGATGGCCCGCGCGATCAAGGAATAGATGTAGCGATCGGTCAGCACCACGAACCCCGCCCGCAGCGCGGGGACGATTTCATGCTCAAGGCGGTCGGCGAAATCCGTGGCATAAAACAAGCTGAGGGTAATGCGCCCCAGGGTGTGGCCTTCTTTGGCTTGCTGAATGCCCTTGCCGGCAAGCTCCGAGCGCTTGATGGCGGTGTCCAGAACCGCCCGGCCCTGCTGCTCGAGCCACGGCCGAAGCAGCCGGATTTGGGTTGACCGGCCCACGCCGTCCGTCCCTTCAATCACTATCAGTTTGCCGGTCATTTCCGCCAGGTTCATGCCCGGCAGAGGCGCGGCGTAAGTCTCTCTCACGGGGCTACCCTCAATCTTTTCGCTTGGGCCAGTTTCGCCCTCACAATCTGCCGCATATAAGTCTGCTGCTCTTCGATGGGAAGGGTAGCATCCACAGTGGTCAGGTCGAACTCGGGAACCATTTTCTCGTACTCATCCAGGATCCGGCCCTGAAAAATGTGGAAACTCTCCTCGGGATTCTCGCTCAAGCCCAGATCCAATCCTGCCTCGTAAAACTTCACCCCACTGCGCCCGTCCAAAATCCGCTTCATGGCGACGTCCAGCGGGACGCGGAAGTAGAACGCGGCGGTGGGCTTGACGGCGAAACTGTAAAGCTCGCGCACCCACAGCGGGTCCATACCGCGCACCACGTCGCGCGCGAACGCCGTGTAAATGTAACGATCGCACAACACCACCGCTCCGGCCTTGAGCAAGGGTAGGATGTTGTGCTCCATGCGGTCGGCAAAGTCCGTGGCGTGGATCAGCGAGAAGGTCGGAGGGGTAAGCATCTGCTTCTTCTTGCCCCGCTTGGTGGTTTCGCGAACGAGGGGCGAGGAGTTCCACTCGCTGAAGACCACCCCGTAGCCTTCCGCTTGCAGCCATTGATGCAGAAGCGCCAGTTGGGTGGATTTCCCTGAGCCGTCGATCCCCTCCACCACGAAGAGTTTTCCGGGAAAACGATGCTCGCCGTACCGTTTCATGAAGGCACTCCGCTGACTAAACCCCTGCTTTAAATGAAACATTATTGTAACATAAGACCCGAGGAGCGGAGGCATGAAACATGAGGAGGAGTGGAAGAAGGCCAAGAAGTTGTGCCGGCTTTCCAACGAGGATATCCGCATGGCCCGCGAACTGGGAATGGGGCCGCTGCCTTGTCCCCAATTGCGGAGCGGAGAAGTTCCTGCGGCAAGTCGAAGGGTTTATCTTTCGGCCCGAGGCATTATTCCCAGCCAGGACCGTCACGCTCTTCGAGCGCGGCGTATCTACACCGAGGGATGGGGGGGATGACGCATTCGATATCCCGTTCTGAGCAACATTGTCCTTATGCTCTTGCTTGGCACATCTGCGACTCTGAAGGTGGGCGACCGCGCCCCGGACTTCGCCTTGCCCGATCAAAATGGCAAGGTCGTGAAGCTCGCGGACTTCCGGGGCAAGAAATCCGTCATCTTGGCCTTTTACATTCGCGCCTCCACGCCGGGTTGAACGAAAGAGATCAAGGCGTATCAGGGTGATATCGCCAAGTTCGAGGCGGCGGGCGCGCAAGTGCTGGGAATCAGTCTCGACAGCCAGGACAGGAACCGCAAATTTGCCGCCGAGACCGGCGCGACTTTCCCTCTCTTGTGTGACACCGAAAAGCAAGTGGCCAAGGCTTACGGGGTTCTCAACTTCACTCGCCTCTTTGCCAACCGCGTCACCTTCGTGATCGATAAAGACGGCATCATTCGCCACATCGACGAAGGCTCCGACGCTATTGATCCCTCGGGCGCCGTTCAGGCCTGCAGCCTGCCCAGAAAACAGTGAGCGGTAGGCGTTAGGCACATGACCCGTAGCGCGGACCTGCACCCTGCACTCACCAATCCAGCTACGAGCCGTCGGTACCCTTGCCTCTGAAAATATGCTTGACAATCTGTTGTAGTAGTGCAATACTTTGTATATGCCATACGACGCAAATTCCGATGCCCGAAGCGGACCGGCGCTGTATAACCGAATCGCTGTCCTCCGTGCCGAGCGCGGCCTCAGCCGCAGCGCGCTGGCTGATGCTCTGGAGATCAACTATCAAACCGTGGGTTACATTGAACGCGGGGATTTTAATCCCAGCTTGGAACTGGCCTTCCGCATCAGCGAGTACTTCGGACTTCCGATCGAAGCCATTTTTTCGCGCAAACCCTTTCGCCTACTCAGCGAGGAGATTTACGGCAACCGAAACTCCCCGCGCCGTGGTACCCCAAAGTAAGTTGAGAGGACACCATGTTAAGGACTCCGGCAATTCTAGGTTTCTCGATGGCGCCCCGGAAAAACCGCCGCCTGCTGGTAGCGACCACCTATGTGACCTTAATGGTTTTGATGGCAACGATCATTCTCCTTCTTCCCTCGGGACGTCAAATGGACGCCATCTACATGTGTATCATCCTTGCTTACAATATGGTGAGCAGAGTAATTTTCGGTAGCCTGGTCAAGGCCACGGTTCTCCCGGAAATGCACGGGGGTGAATTGACCAGCCTCGGCCTGGAGCCCAGACGCCGTCGCAGTGAGGACGAACCTGATGAACGTGACATCGCAATAAGAAACTCCGCGTACTTCGAAGCCTACCGGGCGCTGGCTGTGTACTCGATTGCGATTTGGGTGGCTTCCCCTCTTTTCTTTACGTTGAACGCTTCCACCGCGGTCCGGGGTCTGCAGCTACTCATCATGCCCTTGCTGGCGATGGCCTTGACGCTCCCCCAGGCGGTTGTGCTTTGGACCGAACCTGACGTGCCAGAAGAAGCCAGGGTCTAAAGGAGCGCTCAGCTCATTTCGCGCCTAACATCCTTTGATTAACACTAGTTCTGTAGCTCTATCGCCCTCAATAACTACCATCCATGGCTTGGTCCTAATGAAGAGCACCTTCTTATCCTTCCAGAACGAGGTCTGATAGCAGTTCCTGAGATAGGGCAAGGCTTGAGTGGATTCCAGGAGAAACCCAAATCTCGATCGCAGCTCCGGCACGGTTTTGCCAACCACCAACGAGGCCCTATCACTATCACCTATCATCGTGTCAGTCGCAATGTCCAGGTCCATGCTGCACAATCCAGCGTTCCAAAATACATACCTAACGTTCCTGGGGTCGCCGAGGTCCGGATACATCAACTGCCAGCCGCCGAAAAATATTGCAATAGCTGCGATGATGATCACGGGAATCAGTATGCGCCGTTTCATCATTTCCCCTACAAGTCGGCGACCACCTTATCGTCCTTCACGGCGGGAATTTCAATGACCACGGTCAGGCCGCCCAGGCGTGCGCGGTGTACCACGCCGGCGGCGAAAATGAGCACTCCTCCTTTCACGAGCTTCACACTCTCCATGGGGGAATTCGCGTCATTGCGATATTCTGCCTCCAGCGGATGTTCGGAAAAGTAGATTTCCAGGTGATGCGGGTGATAGTGAGCGTCCTGCGCGCCCTTTTCGTTGGCGAAGCAAAGCGCGAAGGGGCCAGACGTTTCATCCGCAAGTCCCGCGGCAAATTCGCGCGATTCGCACAGCGCATTGGGAGCGTTGCTCTCGGAATGCTGCCATTCGACCCCCTCCAGCGATTGCTCGGACTTCAGCAATCGGCCTTCGGCCGTGAGTTTCGCGATCAACTCGCCCGCCAGAATCTCCGGCGCCACGACTTTTACATCCTGCCGGGAGTTCAACGCGAAGTGCTCGCGGACTTCTTCTAATGGTATGGCCAGGACTTTGCGCATCGCTGAATACTATCGTCGGGTTGTTATCCTTCGGTCTTGCCTATCTGATTTACTTTATTTGTAATGAACTCAGCGCGAGCCTTCCCGTCAACCGGTAAGCCCTGCTGCTGGCTCCAACTCTGCAACTCCTCAACGTCCACATCAACCTTGATGATCGAAACGCCAAGGCGCTCCAGATCCTTGACGGTCTTTTCCGCAAATTCCAGCCACTCCGCGTGCGTCTTCTCGAGTTGATCGACATCAACCGAGATTTCGCGCAACCGCTGCCACTGCTCTGGCCGATACCAGCCAACTCCCGTCACGACCTTTTCCTTATGCTTAGGTTTTCGCATCGAGCATTACTCCTTCAGCCGAGTAGCGCGGACCTGCTCTTTAGGTCCGCGGCTCTTCTTGCCCGTACGTGACGAGCCGCGGACCTAAAGAGCAGGTCCACGCTACACCCGTTTTCTGCTTACTGCCTACTGCCTTTTGCCTACTTCTGTCATGTCAGGCGACGAGCCGCGGACCTAAAGAGCAGGTCCGCGCTACACCCGCTTTCTGCCTGTTGCCTTCTGCCCACTGCATTCTGCCTACCGCCTACTGCCTACTTCTGTTTCGCCGCCAGCTTATTCAGTGTTTCGCCGAGCTTCTTGATTTCGTCTCCGTATCCCGCCCAATCGCCCTGACGTTGGAGTTGCAGGGCGCGCTCGTAATGCTGGTTGGCCTCGTGGATGAGTGCCTGGGTGTCCGGGGCAGCCGCGACGGGCTTGGCCCCCGCAGTTCCGGGGCTTGGCGAGGGCTGGCCGGGTGTGGAAGCCGGCCGCGCCTCCGTGGTGGTCACGGCGCCTCCGAAGATCTTGGTCAGGGCGGCGTCCAAAGTGGGTTCCATCACCACGTGATCCGAATAGGCCACGATGACGCGCTGCAATTGCGGTAAAGCGCCGCTCGTATCGGCCGCGAGATAAAGCGGCTCGACGTAGAGCACGGAGTTGAGCACGGGGGTCACCAGCAGCGTGCCACGAATCACCTTCGAGCCGCCCTGTCCCCACAGGGTGAGTTGTTGCGAGATTGCCGGCTCCTGATCGATCCGCGATTCAATTTGCTGGGGGCCGTAGATGAGCTTCTCTTTGGGAAACGTAAACACCAGAACCTTGCCGTAGTTCGGATCATCGCAGCGCGCCGCCATCCAGGCAATCATGTTGTCTTTGCGCGCCGGGGTGAACGGCGCCATGAGGATGAATTCCTCGCGTTTGCCCACTTCCGCCAGCTTCATGATGTTGTAGTAGGGGGTCATGGCGGTGCCGGGGCCTCCCGCCGCGCTTTGGGCGATGCGCCACAAATCCTCCTTGTTATAGAACACCTGCGGGTCGGTCATGTGGAACGAGGCATACATGTTCGCCTGAATGGAAAACAATTCCTCCGGGTAGCGGATGTGGGCGCGCAAATCCTTTGGCATTTCGGCCAGCGGATGGAAGACTCCCGGGAACAGGCGCGCATAGGTTTGGATAAAGGGGTCTTCCGGGTCGCTGATGTAAAACCGCACTTCGCCGGAATAGGCGTTGATGGTGGCCTTGACGGAGTTGCGGATGTAATTCTCTCCGTCCGGGGCAGGTTCCGAGTAGGGATACCGCGTGGAGAGCGTGTAGCCATCGAGTATCCAGAAAAGGGCGCCGTCGTCAGCGACGACCATGTAGGGGTCGTGGTCGTAGTGAATGAACGGCGTCAGGCGTTGGGCGCGCTCCAGGACGCGGCGGTAAATCATCAGGCGGCTGTCCGCTTGAATGTCCCCCGAAAACAGGATGTTCTTTTCACCAAAAGCCAGCGCAAATAGAAGGCGCCGCCCGAAGTTCTCAACCGGAATGCCCCCGGCGCCCTGGTAGCTGGTGTATACGTCCTTGTCGCCTCGAGGGTAATCGAATTCCGGCGTGTGCGTTTTGACAAAGCAATAATCGCTGCCCTGCTCGCCAAAGTAGATTTCCGGCCGGGTCACCTGCAAGGAGACGCTGGAAGCGGGGGGAAGATCCTTGATGAAGAGCACCGGCAATCCTTCGCTGGTGAATTCGTTCACCGGCCCGAGGCACAGTCCGTAGCCGTGAGTGTAAGTCAGATACTCGTTGATCCAATTCCGCACCGGCAGGCTGGCCGGATTCAGTTCTCGAGGCGAAAGCGAGACCTGGCGGTAGACCCCGTTGATCCAGTAGCGGTCGTTGTCAACGTGCATGAAATCGTAGTAGGTGCGAATTTCCTGTAATTGCGCAAAGGTGGTCAGCAGCGGCTTGTGGTCCCACAGGCGGACGTTGCGAAAGGTCGCGTCATTTTGGCGAATGTCGTCGAGGGTCAAATTTTCCACGGCCGAGAAGCTGCGCTCCTCAAAGCGATCGAGCCCATAGGCCCGGCGGGTGAATTCAATGGAGTAGGTAATGTAGGGCCGCTCTTTATCGAACTCGTTGGGGGCCACCACAAAGCGTTGCACGATCTCCGGGTAAATTGATCCGCCCAGAATTCCCACCGCAGCCAGCGCGCCAATGGCAAAGAGCGGCGCGCGGATACCTCCCTTGTCGGCGCGCCAGAAAAAAGTGCCGGCCGTCATCACCGACAGGACCAGAAGCGCCCACAAGACAGGCAGGGTGGCGTGAACATCCGTGTAGCCCGCGCCGAACACCATCCCCCGCGGTGAATAGAGAAGATCATACATCGCCAGGCGAAAGCGGAAAGCAATCAGGAGGAAAAAAACGCCGCCCAAGGCCATCAAGTGCGCGCGCGCCGCTCGGGCCATCACCGGACCGCGTTGCGTGATCCACACCCCGCCCTCCGCCAGATACAAGAAAGTAGCGCTCAGCAGGCAACAAATGATCGTGACGAGAGCCAGGTGGTAAAGAAACCACGTGTAGGGCAATTGAAAAAGATAGAAGCCCAGATCGCGGCCGAAGAGGGGGTCCGCTACCCCCATTACCGGTACCTGCCGGGCGCGCAAAAAGACGAGCCAGTGGCCCATACCCCATTGGCTCACGATGTAACCCGCAAACAGCACGCCCCCCCAGATCAACCAGCGGAAAAGCGCGCCGAAGCGCTCCAGGGGTGCGAATTCAATCTGCTCGCTGTAAACCTGAGCCCCGTGCCGATGCGCCAGAGTATGGACGAGGAAGAGATTTAAGCCGGCAACCACCAGGAAGCCCACCCCCGCAATTCCACTGAGGTCAATCTGGGCTTTCAGAATGGTGAGGTAAATCAAGCGATAAGCCTCCTGCTTGAACCACAACCAATCGACGAGCAAGTTCACGCCGTTGGTGAGGAGGGGTAGGAAAATCAGAACGAACAAGATCAATGCCACGACGATTCGAGTACGACGATTCATTGCCATGGGGATTCTCCGGCGCTATCTTCACACAGCGGCGCGAGACTGTCAAAAGACATCGAGCCATCGGATCATCGGGTCATCGGGCCATCACATATCGGGTCATCGAAAACCAACCCCATAATCAGCCGATGAACCGATGATTCGATGGGTAGATGAGCCGATTTTGCGTCCGATTGTTGTCAATTATCATGCAATGACTGCATTTTCCTGCATAAGAGGACATTTTTTGCATGTACATTTTGTCCCTCCTCTGTGTTTTCATACACATCCCCGGAGGTTCCTTCATTTTTAACATCTCTAAGGGTGATTTCGAAAGCGCGTTGGTGAGTTGGGGAGACTTTCCTGCGGGCCGTGCGGTGCCTGGCCTTCATCGAATATTAGCCTATACCCATCGGCTCGTTTTGTCAAGAGACAAACTGTCCCTTGACAAAGAAACCACTGACCGAGATATGCCTGCCCGCGGCGATAGTTTCGGGGAACAACAGTTTCAAAAGGGGTGTCTAATAAGGGTATGAGGCAATTTGGCCGCTGGCAGAAGATTCTGGGGTTTCTCGCCCTCGCCGTATTGGGCTTACTCCTCGCCCCTTTCGTGGCCGTCCAGATTCAGCAGTGGATCTTTCGCCACCGGGCAGAGGACCTGCTCGCCGACATGCGTACGCTCATGATGCACAGGGGGAACCCAACAAAAATACTAGCGATATCCAAACGTTGGGATGCCGATGGTGATCCGTGTTCTGCGCAGGATTGCCGGCTTGAAATACTCCTCACCTACGGGAGCTTCAGCGAGATCGATTATTGCCAAGACGCAACGGATTGGCGCAGCCGATGGCTTCGCCTATTCAGGATGTATGGCGGGCGCCTTGCGTTCGTTCGCGCCCGTGCTTTCGTAGAGCACGGTGTTGTAGGGTATGCCTCGTTTGAGATCGGCATGGAGAATTTCTTACACCCAAAAGATGCCTATGATTATTACTGCACTAAGAGGCCTGAAGGCTTGGAAGGATGGTTATCCGGGTTGGCTGCTTCTGTTTCGCGATTTTCTATTGAGAATGATTGGCGTGGTTTAACCCTCCATCCGAATTATCTCATCGAAATCAGGTCCCCCAGGCAGGGAGACACGCCTCCCCCCACGGTGGACTCGTTGTTCGGCCCCCACGCCGAACCTGCGGATGTAGGACGCTTAGCAACCTTTAATCTTTCATGTCTGACGCGTTTGGTGCCGTGTCGCGAACCGCGCGACCTTATGCCAGAGGCTGCGGCGCAATTTGCAAGGGAGGAGCCGAAGCTTGCACAGGCGCGGATGGATCACGCATGCGGTCCAGCCATTGTCGGGCTGATGGCGCACGACGCTGGGCGCGCGGGCGTGGTCGAGGTCACGGGCAATCATGCGGAGCATGATCTGGGTACCTGGGGTGTTGTCTCTCTCCCCACCGTCCGACTGATTCAGGAAATCAAGCCAGCCAGTGACTGGAAAATTGGCGAAAGTCATGAACTCCTGATCCTCGATGCCAACACTGACCGCCCTGTCACCAAATTTCCTCCTGAGGTGTACCCCGGCAATCGCTTCATCGTGCTCGCCGAATCCGGAATCTTTTCCCGTTGGGTCCGAACGGAGCGCTGCGGCATCGTGCCACTGAATCCAACGAATCTGAAACTTGTACGGGAGGCCATTGCGGGGAACCTTCCTCCCGCAAAGCCCTAGACAGACTTGCCGTGCATGCGGCTGAGCCTTTCAGTTTGTAATGATTTTCTCAAAATGTAACCAAAAAATTCCGTAGTTTTGTGCTATAACCTTATGGTTTCACAAATGACTCGTGAGTGGAGGTTAGCGCAGGAAAGGCAAGTTGAGGGTAGCGCCGAGTGCGCTGACCGGCGAGAATGATGTTACCAAGGTAAACATGGAGGATTCTTATGGCGTCCGTGAAAGTTGGCTTTTATGGCCACGTTCGGCAATATCATAATTTAAAGAATGAGATCGATGCCGCCATCCATGAAGTTTTGGAAAGCGGCAGTTACGTGATGGGCCCCAAGCTGAAGCAGTTTGAAAAGGATCTGGCGGCGTACTGCCACACCAAGGAAGCGGTGGGCGTGAACTCCGGCACCGACGCCCTTTGGTTGGTGTTCATGGCGCTGGGAATCGGGCCCGGCGATGAAGTCATTACCACGTCGAACACCTTCTTTGCGACGGCGGAGGCCATCTGGATTGCCGGAGCGACGGCGGTGCTCATCGATTGCGACCCCAAGACCTGCAACATCGACGTAAACTTGATCGAAGCGGCCATCACGCCCAAGACCAAGGCCATCGTGCCCGTGCACCTTTACGGCCAGCCCGCTGAGATGCGCGCCGTGGCGGAAATCGCCAGGAAGCACAAGCTCTGCGTGATCGAAGACAACGCCCAGGCGCTGGGGGCGCGCGGCCCGGACTTCACTCTGGGCGAGCTTTCCGACGCCATGTGCACCAGCTTCATCATTCAGAAGAATCTGGGCTGCTTTGGCGACGGTGGCGCCGTGGTGACGAATCGCACGGACATCGCCGAGGGGGTTCGCAAGCTGCGCAATCATGGCTCAGTGAAGCGCTCCGTGCACAGCATGGGATACAACAGCCGCCTCGACGACCTGCACGCCGCCGTTTTGAGCGTGAAGCTGAAGCAGCTCGACAAGTGGAACGACCTGCGCCGCGGCTTCGCAAAGCAATACGACGAGGGACTGAAGGGCACATCGCTCGCGCTGCCCACCGCGCTGCCCGGCTACCGGCACATCTATCACCTTTATATTGTCGAGACGGATGGCCGCGACAGCCTTCAGGAGTGCCTGAAGGAGCGGGACATCACCGCGCTCACCCATTACCCCATCGCCATTCACCAGCAGGAAGGATTCCCCTGGGGCAAGGACGCACGCATCGTGGGCTCGCTGAGAAATGCGGAAGTGTCGGCGGCGCGAGTGCTCTCACTGCCCATGTTTCCGGAACTGACCGGCGAGGAAGTGCAGGCGGTCATCGATGCCACCGTCGCCTGGGACAAGACGCAGGCCGGGAAACTCAAGGCGGCGAGCTAATAATCGGGTGATCGGGTGATCCGGTGATCGGGTGAGCGGATCGGGTGATCGGGTGATCCGATGATCGGGTGAGCAGAGAACCCATACGTGGCGAAGTTGCTTTGTGCTCACCCGATCACCCGATCACTGGATCACCCGATTTCAGGAGTCTTTGATCTATGAACGCAAAACAAAACTACACCGTGGTCGTTGCTGGCATGGGGAAGCGTGGCACGCACCATGCCGACGCTTTTCAGAAGAACGGCCGCTTCAAGCTGGTGGGCCTGTGTGATATCGACGCTGGGCGTCTGGAAGCGGCGGCCAAGAAGTTCGGCGTCAGCGAAACCAGCGCTGACGCCGCGGCACTGCTCGAGAAAACCCGCCCTGATATTTTCTGCTTCTGCACGCTGCCCAACCTGCGCCTGCCCTTGATTCGCGCGGGAGTGGACGCCGGGGTGAAGCTCATCGCCTACGAGAAACCCACGGCGCTATCCACCAATGAGGCGCTGGAGATGATGAAGCTCACGCGCGCGGCGGGCGTGAAGACGGTGGTCAGCCATCAGCACCGCTACGGCGAGCATTACAAGAAGGTGAAGGAAATCATCGCCAGCGGCGCCATCGGCCGCGTGCATACTGTTTACGGCACCGCCACCGGCTGGATGATGCACATGCTGACGCACCTGCTCGACTACACGCGCTGGTACAACGACTATGCGGAGGCCGAATGGGTGGTCGGGCAGGCGCATGGAAAGTCGAAGTTCGCCGATAATCATCCTTCGCCTGACTACATCGGCGGGCTGATCCAGTATGCGAACGGCGTGCGCGGCATTGTCGAGAGCGGCGACGGCGCACCGGACGTGCCGGAGGTTGATTATTGGTGGCGCAAGTGCCGTATGGGCGCGCAAGGCACCGAGGGTTTTGCCGAGGTGCTCACGGGCGGCGGCTGGCATGCCGTCACGCGCAACGGCGTCATGTCCGGCCCCGGCACCATGGACTACGAGCACGACATGGGGCCGTACGTTCAGGAGATGGCGGACTGGCTCGACGACGAGAAGAAAGTGCACCCCTGCAATGGCGAAAGCGCTTACAAAGACCTCGAAATCATGATGGCCATGTGCCGCTCCGTCGTCCAGCGCGGCAAAGTGAAGCTGCCCCTCGGTCCCGGCGAACCGGAACTGGAAGCACTGAAGAGAGTGTTGCCCGATTAGCGGTACCGGTTCGGACACCTCCAACTCTTGCCTACTATCCTGGAAAGAGGGGAACCGTTATCGGAGGGATTGATATTTGTGTGGTTGACCCGTCTCCTTGGCCCCCACAGCCTCGGACAGAACTGAGGTAACAAGCTGATTGAGGCTCACTCCCTCCCGCTTCGCCTCTTGAATCAACTTGCGATGCAAACTCCGAGGAACCCGTTGCAGCCACTTGCCGCTTGGCAGTCCCATTTCTATTGCAGGCTCGGGCACTGGATCGTGGTTTTCGAGACAGTCAGTTATCCAAAGCCTCTTGGCTTCTTCCAAAGCCTCTAGAGCTTTCGTCTGAGTCTTGCCATGAGCGCTGCAGCCAGGTAGCTCTTCAACTCGAGCGACGAAGTCACCGTCCTGGTCGGCACGCACCATCACCGTGTAGGGAAGACTAAGATAGTAGTTTATGTCCTTTGACATCTTTTTCAATCATCATATTATAGTATCGCATATTTTCAAGTCTCTCTTTAGACATCAAATACGCTGAATGGATGCTGTAGGCGAATATGATCCGATAATCCGCCCGCACCGATCACTCTGCCGGTTTAATCGTACTTTCCACTCGGAAGAGCTTGAAATTGGAATAGTGGTGGGTATTGCGCGCCCACATGCCGCGATACACGGCCTCGACCACCACGTCGCGGGGCAGCCAGAACACTCGCTCCGACCCGCTCGGCTGGACGGGATAGAAATCCACCGTCGAGGTCTGGGAACTGAGCCCGACATCCGTCCGCGGGGCGAGAAGCCAGGTTATGATGCGCAGGATTTGCGAAGTTTGGGAGTCGATCCACGCCAGTCCTTGCACCAACAGCGCGCCGCTTGCGTCCCCGATGCGTAATATCCCCACGCTGGGTACTCTATCCGGATCTTGCGCGAACCCTACTACATGACATTCCCGATTTCGCATCGTCTGCGTTCCGAAATAACGGAAGCGGCTGCCGCGCTGGTCGCCCGCGCTCAAGTACAGCCAGGTTGATGCGAAGTCGGAGGTGACCATGAAGAGATTCCTAAGGCTCGAGGCATCGAGGGGGTTCCCGCTCGAGTCCGTACGGTACTCTTCAAATGCCAGGACATTACCGACGGGCCGGGGCAGCACGATATACCTAAACAGGCGATGCTTCGGAGTGTAATGCATATTCTCAAAAGCGGCGCTGGCGTTGGTAGGGTTCCATGCCGAGCTGACCTCTTCGTCGCAGGAAATCCGGGGGAAGTCTTGAAACATCACCGTACCCATTTGGCCGACGTGCTCGAGAACCATCGACAGTTGATCCTGGCTCTCGGCCGCCCGAAGGTTGTGCAGAAAAGGGCAACCGTGAATCTGCCTCGGGGTCCAATCGATCAGCGTCTGAGCGCTTTTGTAGATCTTGATTTCCGATGGCGTAAGCTTTTGCAGCGGTTCGGGCGCCGGGGCAGGCGCCGCAGGCTGCTGGGGCCCCGCCCACACCGCGCCGGTGGACACGGCCGCCAGCAGGAACGAACTCACCAGCGCCCGGACCTTCATGCGGGGAAGCATTCGCCTGGGTGCAATCCAAGTCAAGATAGCCAACCGAGCGCCCCGATGAGCGCAACGAACCGAGCATCGCCAATTAAGGTCTGTCATCGCTAACCTCGTTGTACCCTTAATCCAGTAACCAAGCCGCGGCGATCACTCCGCCGGCTTGATCGTGCTTTCCACGCGAAAGAGCTTGAAATTGGAATAATGGTGCGTATTGCGAACCGCAACGCCGCGATAAAGAACCCATACGTTCACATCGCGGGGCAGCCACAGCACTCTTTCCGACCCGCTCGGCTGGACAGGGTTGAAGTCAACCGTCGAGATCTCAGAAGTGAGGCCGATATCGAGACGAGGGGCAAGAAGCCAGGTCATGACGCGCAGGATTTGGAAGGTTTGGGTGTCGATCCAGGCAAGTCCCTGGGCCAACGTTGAAGCATTTGAGTCCCCGATGCGCAATTCCCCGACGCGGCGCGCTCTCGCGGGATCTTGCGCAAATCCCACGACATGACATTCTCGATTGCGAATCGCCTGGATTCCGAAATACCGGAAGCGGCTATCGTGTTGCTCGGCTGGGCTCAAATACAGCCAGCTTGATGCGAAGCCCGAGGTGAGCATGAAGAGATCACCGAGGTTGAACTTTTCGGGTGGCTTCCCCTCGGGGTCGGTGCGGTACTCCTCCAATACCCGGGTATCACCGACCGGACGGGGGATGACGATATATCGGAACTTTTGCTGCTTCTTTTTGGGAGGGCTGCCCACTTCGGAAATGACCCCCTCGTCGCAGGCGATCTGGGGGAAGTCCTGAAACGTCACGGTACCCGTTTGACCAGCGCGCTCAAGGATCATCGGCAGTCGATCCTGGCTTCCGGCGGGTCGCAGTTTGTGCAGAGTAGGGCAATCGCGAATCTGCTGCGGGGTCCAATTGATCAACGTTGGAACGAATTCGTGGAGCACGATTTCCGAGGGCGTAAGTTTGATCCCAGATTCGGATCCCTGGGGAGGCGCCGCAGGCTGCTGTGGCCCCGCCCACACCGCGCCGGTGGACACGGCCGCCAGGAGGAACGAACTCACCAGCGCCCGGGCTTTCATGCGGCAAGTATTCGCCTGGGTAACGTCCAAGTCAAGGCGGCAGATTGTCGCATGACCCGAGAGGCGTGACTGACCGCGCCCGCGCTGCCTCCGCTTCTTCACTTTCATGTTGCGCACCCCAGGCAGTACCTCCGTACCCCCCGCGCAGGCTTGTACCTGCGGAACCGTGTGCTATGATTGCTGGCGTAAATTGTCCTGAATTCCCGGCGAAGGTATTTCTGGTGGCGGTAAAGGAAGCGGTTTCGACAGAACGGAAAACCCGGCGACGCAGCCTGCGGATTGTCATGCGGGTGCCGCTGTATGTCAGCCCGATGGGTGCGCCTTCCACCGCCGAATGGGAACCCGTGGAAACGGTGACCATCAGCCTGCATGGAGGGATGATCCGCACCCGCCAGGAATTTCCCGTCGGCACGACGCTGGATATTCGCATGCGAAGCAATCAGCGGGCCACACGCGGCCGGGTGGTATGGACGGCCGCAGGGGCAAAGGAATTCGCCTTCGAAATCGGCTTCGAGATTCTGGAACCGCCCGGGTTTTGGGAGATCAGATTCCCGGAGGACAGGTGGTCCGAGGAGAGCCAATCCTCTTCCCATCGCACCTGAACGCCCGTTCGCCGCATCGTGTGAAAGCTCGGAGGGGCACGCCGGTGTGTGCCATGATTCTGTCATTGATTTGCGCGCTTGCCGGCGTCACCACGGCCGCCAAGGACAAGCCCCCAGTCCAATATCAAATCCCCATCCCCCCGCTGCCGGATTTTTCGGCGCTCGATTGGTTGCAGGGCCAATGGACCGGCAAGAGCCTTCCCGACCGACCGCCCGGCGAAGTAAAACTCTCCGTCGGCCCCGACTTGGGAAAGCACTTCCTGGTTTTTCGCGGCGAGGTCTCGCTCGCGGCCACCCAAACCGTGCCGGCCACCCAGGAATCGTGGATGGGAATCCTGAGCGCCAGCCCTGAGGGGAGCGGATTCGTTCTTCGGGTATTTTCCAGCACCGGATTCATCACTCGCTATCGATTGACGGTAGAGGGGGCCGACCTTCATCTGAACCCCGAGGGCGGTGACTCCCCTCCCCCGGGATGGCTCTTTCGCAGGGTCTGGGCGCGGACCGGGCCCGGCGAGTTCACCGAGACCGTACAAGCGGCTCCGCCCGGAAAAGCGTTCTTTGATTATTATGTCGTTAAGTACGCGCACGTTCCCTCTCCCGCCAAGACCGCCCCCGCGCCGTGAGCGAGCGCCGGAGCGAAAAACGGTGTAATATTTCAATTGCCGATTGCGGGGCCGGCCTTTCGCGTGGGAGGCCGCGGCCAGACTTTTGAACTCGTCTGCGAATTCTCCGGGAGTCCACTTCATGTCCAAAGGGAAGAAGGTTGCGCTCATTGTGGCGATGGTGTTGGTGCTCATCGTTGTGGCACTGGCCATCATCATTCCCATCCTTCTCGATGTCGACCGCTACCGCCCACAAGTGGCCGCGCAAATTCAGCAGGAGACGGGGAAACCCGCCCAGATCGGGCGCCTGGCTCTGACCATCCTCCCCGAGGTCGCCATTCGCGTGGATGATTTCTCGTTGGGCAATCCCCCTGGCTTCCCCAAAGTCGATTTCGTAAAAGCCAAGAAGATCTACGCGGTGGTTAATCCTTTTGCCCTGCTGCACCGCAAGGTGGAAATAACCTCCCTGGAGCTGGATGATCTGGCGCTCGACATGTTGGAGAACCCGCACGGCAAGTGGAACTTTGAAAATTCGCCCGCCCAAGACCCCCCGCCCTCCGATCCGCCCGGCGACCGTAGCGCCTCGTTCACGCTGGGCATCATCTCCAAGGTGACCGTCGAGCGTGGGCAGTTTGCGGCGGCAAGCCTGCTGGCCTCGGGAGTGCCGGGCCCCGCGCTCGTCGAGGTGCACGGCGCCTCGATCGACTTGCGCCAGGTGAACTTGAACGCCTTGACCACCGCATCGATAAAAGGGCCGGCAACCGTCCCGGGCGAGCTCGCGCTCCTGGCCGGTTGGCTCACCACGATGGTGTACGCCGCAGGTCCGGAAGGGCCGGCGGTGGCGCAGGGGACCTTGAAGGCTGACACGTTGCACTTTGGCAATGTCGATGTGACCAAGGTGAAATCCAAAGTCCGCCTCTACCCTAAGCAGGTCTTTGTTGACGACCTGGATATGAAATGTTACGGCGGCGCCGCCACGGGAAATCTGTCTCTGAATTTCGGAGGCGCGAACCTGGCTTACACCGTGGACGCGCGGCTCAAAGGCGTGAGCGTCGCGGAGTTTCTGAACGCCTTTCCTCAAACTAAGGGCATGATGACCGGAACTCTGGAAGGGACGGCCGAGGCGAAGGGCGCCGTCGTTCAATCCTCCGACCCCTTGGCCGGCATCACCGCCTCCGGCCAAGCGAGCATTCGCAACGGCCGGATGCCTAATTTGCACCTTAGCAGCGATCTGCGTAACTTGGCGAAAATGGCCAACGTCGGCCCTGCCAATGGCGACCCCTCGTCGTTCTCCTCGATATCGTCGGATTTTCGGATTGCGAACGCCAGGCTTTCGAGCAACAAGATTACCCTGGTCGGCAACGGCGTGGACTTGGATGGCTCCGGCAGTATGACCATGGCCGGCGAAGGGAGCCTGGACTACAAGGGCGACGCCAGTATCGCTGCCAACGGCAATAATCCGCTGGCCACAGTTTTGGGAGGCTTCGCCGGCGCCAAATTTGCCAACGGCAAGATGACCTTTCCCTTCACCATCGGCGGAACTCTCGCAAAACCCAAGTTCTCCTTGAAAGGCGGGGCGGCAGGAGCCGGTGGAACCCCTAAAGCCGCTCCGCAAGAACCCGTCGATGTCGTAAAGGGCATCTCCGGGTTGTTGAAAAAGAAGAAACCGCAGTGAGGTTCGATGAGCCAAACGCTGGATCCTCCCCATCTGGTACACGCCGCCGCGCGGCTGGAGCATGTCCGCTACGCCATTCGCGACATGGCTGTCCTGGCCGAGCAACTGGCGCGGGAGGGCAAGACCATCCTCCCCCTGAACATCGGCGATCCCCTCAACTTCGACTTCCGCACGCCTCCCCACCTGATAACGGCCGTGGAAAAAGCCATGCGTGACGGCCGGAATGGCTATGCTCCTTCGCTGGGCATCCCCGAGGCCGTGGAGGCGATTCGCGCCGAAGCCGAGCGCGAAGGGATTCGCAACATTCAAAGTGTTTTCCTCACGGCTGGGGTGAGCGAAGCCCTGGAGATCTGTCTCACGGCGCTGGTGAACGCCGGGGAGAACGTTCTCGCGCCGTGCCCCGAGTACCCGCTGTACTCGGCGATTCTCGCCAAGCTCGGCACGGAGCCTAATTCTTACCTGCTCAACGAGAAGAATGAGTGGGAGCCCGACCTGGAAGACATCGCCCGCAAGATTAATTCCGGCACGCGCGCCATCCTGGTGAGTAATCCCAACAACCCCACGGGTGCCGTTTATTCGCGTCCGACCTTGGAGCGGATCGTTGAACTTGCCCGGCAGCACCATCTGGTGATCTTCGCTGACGAAATCTACGACAAGCTGATTCTGGACGAAGGAGCGCACACCACGTTGGCCACTCTGGCGCCGGACCTGCCCGTGGTGAGCTTCAATGGACTCTCCAAATCCTACCTGGTTCCCGGTTGGCGAGTGGGTTGGGGCGTGGTCTCGGGCGAGGCGGCGGCCGTCAAGCCCTACCTCGAGGGGATTCACCAACTGCTCCGCGCGCGACTGTGCTCGAACCATCCGCAGCAGTTTGCCGTGCGCCCCGCGCTGGAAGGCCCGCAGGATCACCTGGTCGAGGTTCGAAACAAGCTGCGCGCCCGGCGCGACCTGACGGTGCGCGCTTGCCGCACCACTCCCCACATGAGCTGCGTGGCGCCGCGCGGAGCGTTTTACGCCTTTCCCAAAATCGACATTCCTGACAGCGACGAAGATTTTGTGAAGCGGCTGCTGGTGGAAAAGCACGTGCTCATGGTGCATGGCACAGGCTTTGGCCAAGCCCCGGGAACCAAGCATGTGCGCATCGTTTTCCTTCCCGATGAGGCCACGCTCACTCGCGCTTACGAGGGCCTCCGCGCCTTTATCGCGGAACACTATGCGTGAGGGAAAAATGATTATGATTAAAGACGCTCCCCCGCCTGCGGCCCCGGAATCCTCCCCGGAGTTTCCCAACCAGTTCTGCCCCGTCTGCTCCAGCCGGCTCGAGTCCCATCGCTGCAAGATGATTTGCCCCCGTTGCGGATACTTCATGTCCTGCTCGGAATTTGAATAGGGCCGGACTGAAAGATCGGGCCATCGGCTCATCGGTTCATCGGGCCATCGGGTTATTTATGGATGATGGGTGATTTGCATTTACCGGCAATCAGCTTTATGGTCACTTGCCACTCGTCACTTTCATTTTCGATAACTACATTTGTTTTCATAAACATCCTGGAAAGAATGCTCTAACTCTTTTGTTTTCATAAATATCGTGGAAAGGCGAAAAGCAGACATTTTTTCTATATTTGTTTTCAATAACTTAGAGAATTTTTGCCTCATTTTTTACCCCTTTTTTTTCCAAGACCCTCGCCATTGGGTTGATAGACTAACTGTTTTAGTTTCAATAACATAGATTTTTTCGAGATTTTCGCTGTCTATTGCTAACCCATTTTGTATCTAGTACATCCTGGAAAGGTAAGGTCTTTTTTTTGGCACGGGAGCCTGTATTTGAAGCTAACTATTTTCATTTGAATGAGATAAAGGTTCTGGACATTCTGGCGCTAAACTTCTAACTTCCTTTGTTTCTAATACATCCTGGAAAGGCGCGGCTTCTTCCAAGGCCTGCATCTTGCGCTCGTACCCTTTAATCTTCAGCAGCAGGTTGGTGAGACGCCGGACTTCCCGAAGGTTCGAATCCTGCATTCGCCGCATGACCCGCGCGTCAGGGTGGGTGGGCGCGATCTCCGCGGCGCGCTCGTAGGCAGACGGACCCGTCACGGACTCCTTCAGGAGGGCCTTGCGCTGCGTCTCGCAAGCCTCCGCCTGTCGGCTCAGGATATTCCGCAAGAGCTTGCGCGCCCGCTCTCGAGCCTTCCAGTCGCCCTCGGTAATCTTGGGGTACCGGTCGTCCTTATCCGAATCTTCAACCTCTTCACCATCGGGAGACCCATCCGCCTCTTCGTAGCCCTCGGGCCGGATCACCATGTGGTCTCCGGTGGGGGAAAGCATTTCGACCGGCGATTCGATGGGCCCTATGCCAAAGACTGACCGGAAGCTGTTGACGGCGCCGCGATACATCTCCTCTTCGGAAACTCCCTCCTTATCCGTGTCCGGCTCTTGCAGTTGGTAAAAGAGGTCCATGGCGATTTCACCCATTTCGCCCGCTACCCCCTCCTGGTGCAGTTTCTTCATGACGTCCAGGTCCTCGCGGGTGGTGACGTAATGCCATGCCGTCACCGAGCGGGCGAGCGAGCGCAGCGTTTCCGCCGTCATCTTGAGGCGCATCATCCGGGCATGTACCCGGTTCTCCCGCCCGCTGCTCACCTGCTGGGCCTGGCGCACGGCGTAGCCTTCCTGCATGCGGGCGGCGCGATTCATCAGCCACATGGCCCGCCCGAGAGAGATCACCACGCCTTCTTGCAAGGCCCCGACGGGATTCCATTCCTCCCAGAGGCGTTCCAGCAGTTTCTGGAAGTGCGCCGGGTCTTCTCCCAGGGCGCGCATCGCCATCTCTTCCGCCTGCGTGTCAAACCCAAAACATAGGAGGGCGGCGCGGATGCGCTCGCGGCGCTCGTCCGTCCCCGGAGCATGGCAAAGGCTCTGGTTCTGCCGATTCGCAGCCAGTTTCTTCTCGGTCATTTCTGGTTTTTTGATGAGCGACATGGAAAATCTCCAAAAGCAGGTATCAGGTGTCAGGTGTCAGGTGCCAGGGAGGGACTCGCGATCCGGGTCACGTGGCTGGGCCCCAGTGTTTTTCCTGAGCCCTGGCACCTGACACCTGGTACCTGGCACCTGCCTTTTCGTATGGATTACGCCGGCCCCTTGAATAGGTCTGCGCCCGTTCAACTCGGCCAGTTGGACCTGGCCTTGTTAGTAACTCTATCATAACGATATCGGCTTGTCAACAGGAAAATTAGCCTACAGGCGGGAAGATCAAACTCCGGCAGAGGCATCCCGCTGTTTCCAGAGTTTGTAGAGGCCCCAAGCGGCCAGGGTGGAGGCGTCGCCGATGGTCCCGTTGAGAATCATCTCCTCGAACTGGGCAATGGGGACCGCTCGCAGCACCAAATCGTGCTCTTCCGGGTCAGGGTCGGCGCCGGCGGGCGATAGACCGGTGGCGAGGTAAATATGCTGCTTCTGGTGGGCAAAGCCGTAAGCTATCCATATCGCCCCGAGATGGCTCATGTGGGCAGCAATGAGGCCCGTTTCCTCGCGCAGTTCTCCTCGCGCCATTTCCTCGGGATCGACGTCGGGGGTTTCCCATCCCCCTTGGGGCAGTTCAAGGCAGCGCCGCTGCACGGTATAGCGGAACTGTTCGATGAGATAGATGGTCTCGCCTTGGATCGGCAGGATGATGGCGCAGTCGTCCTTGTCTACCACGCCATAGATGCCTTGGACGCCGTTGCTGCGCTCGACTTGGTCTTCGCGTACGCGGAGCCAGGAATTGCGGTACACTTCGCGGCTACTGAGGGTCTTGATGCTCACGCTTACCAGTGTACACCATTCATTGTTGCGCGCTCCAGCGAGGTAGCGCAGACCTGCAGCACAAGGTCTGCGGCTCCTCTTACCGCAGAACATGGATCGGTACACCCAGTTTGAGATTCTTCCAGCCCTTGTCGGTGGTATAGACGGGTGCGCCCAGGGTCATGGCCAGCACCAAGCAGGCACGGTCCCCCAAGGAAAGTCCCAGGGGCCGGGTCTGTCTTACCAGCGTACCGGCGATTTTTGCCTGTTCATCGGTGAACGATTCGGCCTCGGAAATGGGGGCATGAGCAAGTTCCCACGCTTCGTCCGGGTCAAAGCCTTCGCGGACCATTTGCGCCCAACTCCGCGCTGCCTGCTTTTTGCCACGGGTTCATTCGCCCGCCTGTCGAGCGAGTAGCTGATCCATGATCTCCTGGCGATAGCGGAAATTTGTGCGCTTGAGCCGTGCGAAGGAATCGGTGAGATCGACTAAGCCGCGACGGGCGGCAAGGCCGAGGACCCCCAGCGTCCCGGTCACTGCGAGCCCTTTGCTCCGGGCTACCATCACGCCTTCACGATCATCCATGAGGAGAAGATCGGCGTTGAGCGCGGCAGCCAGAGCAATGGCAGCTCGCTCGCCCTCGTCGAGTCCTCGCAATGACTCATCATCGAGATAGCGGCCAGCCGGTTCACTTACTTCCACCCAGGCGGGAGGATTGGCGATCCAGTCGCGCACCGAAGGCGGTGTTTCCCGGTCATCCAGCTCTCGTTGCACAGCAGACGGCAGGATTACCCTCTGAAATAAAGCCGGAAGCACATCGATGCGCTCGATCAGAACAAGATAATTAATTGGCCCGGTATCGGCAATGACGAGTCGCACCTGTCAGAATCCCAAGCGTTCGAGGAGTTCACGTTCGCGTTCGGCGTCTTCCAAAGTGTAATCGATCCATACATCGTGGGCCTTCAGGAACCCATCGAGCTGATAGCGGGTTCCAAAACCCAGGAGGCGCCGCAGTTCGGCCTGCGTGATATGACCACTTTTGTATTCCTCCAACGCGAACGCCTCCAATGCGCGCCTGGACAGGTCGGCTCCCGCTGCGCTCAGCCGGCTGGCGAGATCATCAGGAATTTGTACATTCAGGTTCATTACTGTCTTCTTTCTTACGAAACATGCCCATCGCGTCCAGCTTAGTCAATTGTTGTAGGCCTTTTAGTTCACGGCCTGGAGGGCGAGCACGGCGAAAGCCGTGGCCGCATCACTCATGAAATGGCCGGTGTAGGAAGACAGGTCTTCCTGCTTGTTGAGCGAGTAAGCCAGCCATCGGCCTTCGCTCTTGTCCTGATTCAGCGCGAGCCAGGCGAGACCTCGCTTCATCTCGGGCCGATCGCGCTTCATTCCTGCCTGTTCGAGCACGAACATGACGACTCCGGTGGCATAACCGTCGCTCTTGGTCTCAAGGGGCGTGCCATCGTGCCGCTTCCATCCCCCCACGAACGAAGACAGGCTGAAGCCCCCGTCCGCCTGCTGCTTGCTCAGCGCTTCATCGATGATGGAGTTCTGCTGGGCCGGGGTGAGGAGGCCGGGTACCTTGGTCGACGCCCAGAGCAGAATGACCCGGTTAATCAAGATTTGCGAGTCGCGCTGCTGGACAAGATATTCGCGGAGCAATTTCATATTGTCCTGAATCTCCGGGACAGACTGATAATTGCTGGGTGCGCTCCCCACCGCCAGCGCCGCCAGCGCGGCGCCGAAATACTGCGAATCACCCTCCCAGGGCGAGTTGTGAAATTGCAGCCACGACCACGCTCCCCGGGCTTCTCCCGATTTCAATTGCTGCCCCCACATGTTGTCGAGCCCCAGGCGCGCCTCAGAGCTCAGCTTGCCCGTGGGCGCGTCATAACCCACCAGGATCATCGCGTTGAGAATGGACTCGGTTCCGCGCGACTCCGACGTCTTGGGAACGCCTCGTTTCTCGTCGGGGTAGAAGGGTTCGACTTCCTTCCACATCCGAACGCGTTTGGTGACGCTCGCCAGGAGCTGGCGTTCCGGCGCGGAGGGGGCTTGCTCGGCGAGCGCCGCTCGAAGGGCAGGCCGGGCCATGGCGTAGGGCAGCACCGTGTGGCACGAGACGCAAAATGTTCCATGATCGCGCGCCGCAACATCCCAGCCCATCCACCAGACCATTCGCCCATCCAGGTATGTGGCGGCCGCCTTGCCACTCCAGGACGTACTGTCTGTGGTCGAGGAAGACTTATCCGAAGCGAAGATGCTCACCCCGAGGCACGCCGCCAGAATGCAGATCGCGAAAGTAACTGCCCTCATCGGACTTTTCCTCCCTTACGATATGGGACTTCGGATGTTTTTCTCCCCACTCAAGCCAACCCCGGAGCCAACTCACCCAAGTATAAAGCCGTTGAGCGCCGTTCACAATTCATAACTTCCGACCAGTGCGGGCAGGGCCAAAAATAGAGTTCCGTATTCCCCTGGTGACTAAAGAGACCCGCAGAACCGGCCGATAGGTCGGATATGTCTAAGTGCAGTCCCAAGGTGAGATTGTCCCTCGCGGCCATATGGTGCTGCCTCGCCCTGGCCGCGCCGCTAGGGGCTCAGCAGGGCAGTTTTCGCTACTACGGAACCGAGGAAGGCCTCACTAACCTGGCGGTGAAAGTCCTCTTTCAGGATCGGACGGGATTTCTGTGGGCGGGCACTGAAAACGGGCTTTTCCGATTTGATGGCCAGAGGTTTCAGCGTTACGGGACGGCTGAGGGTCTTCCCCATGAGGTCGTCATGAGCCTCGGCGAGTCGCCCGACGGCAGCGTGCTGGCGGGATACCGGGGGGGCGCCTACCAACAAATAGGGAACCGTTTCGAGAAATTGCCCTTGCCGGGGGCCCGCGGCGTGGACGGTTACAGCGGGATTGTTTTTGATGGCATCGGGCGGACATTTATCGCCACGGAGCGCGGCCTCGTCGAAGCCACGCCTCTGATCGGACGCGGCAATCTGACGCTGCGCTTGCTCCCCACGCCCGCCGGCGCCGGCGGTCCTGGCGCGCACGGGATTTTCCTGGAACGGGGGGTGGTGTGGTTCGGTTGTGGCACCAGCGTATGCCGGATGACGGAGGCGGGAGTGACCGTGTTCGGGGAGGGAGCGGGTCTGCCCGCAGGAAAATGGTCGAGCATCCGGCGGGAGGGCGGCGGCGATTTGTGGGTGCTTGACGCGCAGAAGTTCGCCGTACTGAGGCGGGGAAGCACGCGCTTTGATGCCTCGAATCCAGGGTTTCCGCAAACGGCCGGCGGGTGGCAGATGGAAGTGGATGGCAGGGGCCGATTGCTCGTGCCGACGGTCGAAGGCCTGACCATTAACCAAGGGGCGCACTTCCGAACCGTGGGCGGGCGAGAGGGCTTGCGCGGTCCGGTCTACTCCGTGCTGCGCGACCGGGAGGGGTCTATCTGGTTGGGCCTGGCCGGCCACGGATTAGCACGCTGGAGAGGGTATGACGAATGGGAAGCTTTCACATCCAATAGCGGTCTGGGAAGCGAACTGGTCTACAAGATCCTGCCTCTGGGCAATGGCAAGGTACTCGCCGGCACGGAGGACGGCCTCTACACGGGACGGAAGGGCGGAGATCGCTGGTCCTGGAAAAGGGACTCCCGGGTGGGGAGAATGCCGATCCACACCCTGCAACTCGAAAAGGACGGAAGCCTCTGGCTGGGCACCGAGCGCAATGGCGTGGCCCGTATCGACTCGCGCACCGGTCGAGTCGAGTGGTTCAAACAGGATCGCGGCCTCGGAGGGGCATTGCCTTTCTCCTTGGCTCTCGACCGGTCACACCGGGTTTGGGCGGCCACCGAGCAAGGTCTCTACGTCGCGCAGCTCTCCGAAAAGCGTTTCCGGCGCGTGGAGGAGGTCCCGCCGGTTCGTTGCTTCGCCGTAACCGAGGGGCCGGACGGGGAGATTCTGGTCGGCGCGACCGCGGGACTCTTCCGGTTAGCGGGAGGCCGCTGGCGGCACATCACGACCGCCGATGGGCTGCGCAACGACGTGGTTATGGCCGTCGCTGCAACCAGGAGCAACGAATTCTGGGTGGGTTATTGGTATTCCGGCAGCGTGACGCGGGTGCGGGTGGAGGGTGAACGCCTGTCCATGACCCATTACGGCAGCGAACTGGGGCTGCGGGGGGAAATGACTTACTTCCTCGGCTTCGATGCGCGCGGCCAATTATGGGCAGGAACCGATCAGGGCGTGCGAGTCTTCACCGGAGACCGCTGGGATCAATACGACCATAATGATGGTTTGGTCTGGGACGATTGCGATCTGGAAGGGTTTGCGGCGGAGCCCGACGGCACGGTGTGGATCGGCACCAGTGGCGGTTTGGCACGCCACACCCCCAACCCACTCGTCCGCCCAGTGCGCTCACCGGCTGTCGTATTCACCCAACTGACCTTAGGGGAGACCGGCGTCGAGCGAGACCGCTACATTTCTACAACCTATGCCTCCAATTCCCTCGCGGCGCGTTACTCGGCGCTCATCTTCGCCCATGAAAGCTCCGTGCTTTTCCGCTATCGTCTTCAACCGCTCTTTAGCGACTGGCGGGAGACTTCGCAGCGGGAGCTACAGTTCCCGGGGTTGCCCCCTAACGATTACCGGCTGGAGGTGCAAGCCCGCGAGGGCTCGGGCCCGTGGAGCAACCAGTCGGCTGTCTTCACCTTTGAAATCCGACCACCCTGGTGGCGCACGTGGTGGTTCCTGAGCTTGTTGGGTTTGACGCCGCCCGCCATCATCCTCCTGTTCTTGCGCCAACGGAACCAGCGGCAGAAGCAGATTCAGGGCATGCTCGAGGCGGCCGTCACGGCGCGCACCGCGGAGTTAGCGCTGGAGAAAGCCCGAGCCGAGCAGGAAACCTTGCGTGCCGACGCCGCCAACCGCGCCAAGAGCGAGTTCCTGGCGAACATGAGTCACGAGATTCGAACCCCCATGAATGGCGTCCTGGGAATGACGGATCTCCTCCTGGGAACAGAATTGAATTCCGAACAGAGCGAATATGCCGGTATGGTCAAAGCCTCCGCCGCGTCGTTGTTGACCATCATCAACGACATCCTGGATTTCTCCAAGATCGAGGCTGGCAAGTTCGACCTGGAAACCATCACCTTCAACCTGCGGGGCAGCATCGAGCCCACCCTGAAGACGCTGGCCCCGCGCGCCCACCAGAAAGGCTTGGAGCTGAACTGCATCATCGAGCCTGACGTGCCCGAGGCCGTGGTGGGTGACCCCAGCCGCCTGCGCCAGGTCTTGATCAACCTGCTTGGCAACTCCCTGAAATTTACTCAGAAAGGAGAAGTCAACCTGAGGGTCCGGCGCCAGTCGGTGGAAAAAGCGGCCATTCATCTTCACTTCAGTGTAGAGGACACCGGCATCGGCATCCCCGTTGAGAAACAGGCAAGTATCTTCGACGCCTTCACGCAGGTTGATGGCTCCACCGCCCGCCGCTTTGGCGGCACGGGCTTAGGACTGACCATCTGCCGCCAACTGGTAGAAATGATGGGAGGCCGTATTTGGGTCGAAAGTGCCCCCGGCCACGGGAGTACCTTCCATTTCACCGCCAGCTTCGGCATTCCCGAGGCCTCCGAGTTTTCCGTACCCGTAAAGAAGGCCCAACTGAAAGGCTTGCGGGCGCTGGTGGTGGATGACAATCTAAGGCCCCTTCATATCCTGCTCGCTGAAGACAACGTGGTGAACCAGATGCTGGCCTCGCGCGTATTGGAAAAACACGGTCACCACGTGGTCACTGTCGAGAATGGGCGGCGAGCGCTGGAACGACTTGCAATCGAGACGTTTGACTTGGTCCTCATGGACGTGCAGATGCCTGAGATCGACGGGTTCGAGGCTACCGCAATGATACGAAAGTTGGAAGAGGGAACGGGAACCCACCTGCCGGTCGTGGCCATGACCGCCCATGCCATGCAAGGTGATAAGGAGCGCTGCCTGGCGGCGGGCATGGACGGCTACGTCTCCAAACCCCTTAACATCAAGGAGCTTCTCACGGTCGTTCAGGCGGTGCTGGTAAGTCCCCGGGTGGCGCCTGAAAATCCCGTTCCCGAGCTGCGAACGCAATGACCGAGCCCCATGCCCCGAAGCTCCGAGCGTGGGGTGACAGGGCAATTCCCGCCTTGTGCAAACCTGCGGCGCAGACCGAGCCGTTGACTCCGGCTCCAATGACCAGCAGCCTCGCGTTGTCCATATTCATCCCGGCCTCCGCGGGCTGGTGCAACCCTTTGGCATTGAGGTCTGCGATTCCCCGCTCCGCTGTCACGCTACCACGAAGCATTGGAGGTGCAGTTCTTAACTTTTACCCTTTACCCTTTTCACTTTACCCTTTGCTACATTTTCTCAATGACCACCGCCGTACCGTAGCAAAGAACCTCCGTCGCCGACCCTTGACTGACCACTTCCGACGCGTTGTAGTGCAAGCCCACCACGGCATTCGCACCCAATTCCTCGGCGTGCTGGAGGAGCCGATCGTAGGCTTGTTGACGCGCCTACTCGCACATCTCGGTATACGCGCCAATTTTGCCGCCAATAATGTTCTTGAGGCCGCCCACAATTCCTTGAACAATCGTCGGGGATCTCACAATAATTCCCCGAACGATGCCTCGATATTCGCGAATTCGGTATCCTTCAATCGTGAAGGTCGTCGTTACTGGCATTGCCATTGGGTGTCTCCCTTGTTTGTCCGATTCCGTTAAGTCGGGCCTGCCTGGAACCCATCATCTTGCCACAACCACGGGGCGAGAATGTTGGGCGTAGGTGATACCGGACAGCACAATAGCACAAGTGATGTTATGCAGAAACCGGGGATATCAGCCGCTTGACTTTCGCCTTCAATGAGCATAGAAAGCTTGTCTGGATTTCAACCAGAAAAAGGAGAACCCTGATGCCCCTCAAAACTCCAAAGTGGGAACAGGCAGCCCCTGGTGTCAAAGTTCTACGGCTTTACCAAACCAAGTTGAACTCTGACTGGCCCCGGATCGTGATTCTCGAGCTTACGGCCGATAAGTTCAGCGAGTTTGAGCACGACCCTCTGGCATTTGACAAAAAATATAAGCTTTATCCTGAGCAGCCGATGAGGTGGGTTTCAAGTTGCTCAACGCCCCCGGAAATAGAGGGAATACGACCCGTGCGTGATGGAGAGTATTGGACCGTGGTCCTCCTCCACGCCGGCGCGAGTCGAGTAAGCTGTGCAGCATGCCCGCACGAATTATCCTGATGCCGCACCCGGAACCCAGCCAGGTCGATGCTCGAAGAATTCCTACGGCTGGAGGCCCAGGCGACGAATGAGAACCTGGAAGCCCGGATCGGACCGTACGGAATCGAATGCTGGGTCGACCTTGATTCGGGTCAGGTAGGGGTCGCGCTCCTGGTAGGCCTTTTCCAGCCAGGTGAGTCCCTGCTTTCTCTCCTCGAGAGCGACATAGACTTGGGCGAAGAAGGAGGGTGGTACGTACCCGCCGTGGGCTCGCGCTTGCCATGCTATTAGCACGCCGTTGGCTTGGGCTTGGTTTCGCGCCAGTGCATAAGCCCGCGCCAGACCCACGGTCCGGTTCAAATCGTTGCCGGAGAGGCTTGCGGCTTTTTGGCACTCTCCGATAGCGTTCTCGTACATCTTCTTGGCCAGGTAGCTGAGCCCCAGGCAATCGTGGGCGTTAACCGAGTTCGGCTCCAAGTCGAGGGTTTTCTGGCATTGTTGAACGGCCGCATCGTACCGGTGAGCATAGTACAATGTCCATCCGATCATGACCTGGGTCGAGATGGAAAGTGGGTCAAGTTCTTGGGCCTTGTGGACCTCCGCCAAGGCTTCGTCTGCCCTGCCCATCTCCGATAAATAATCTGCATATCTGAGATGTGCTTCCAAACTTCCGGTGTCCAGTTCGAGGGCTCGCTTAAACTCCCTCTCGGCCTCCGGCCAGTCCCAATCCGCCATGAATCGAACCTCTCCCAGCGCGGTGTGCGCCTCGGCCAGGTTGGGAGCAGTTTCCACGGCCTTAAGCGCATACTGCTTCGCTTTGGGCATCCTCATCCGGGGAGGCAGTTCATCCGTCAGCCAGTAATAATCGGCTAATCCGGCGTAGGCGGGAGCATAATTCGGATCGAGCTGCACCGCCTGTTCGAAGTATTGCCGGGCCTTCAGCCAATCGTGCTCAGTCGCCTTGTACCATTCATAGCGGCCGCGAAGATAAGCCTCGTAAGCGGCGGGGACTACGGGAGGCGCGCCGGCAAGACGTTCGCGTTCTTGCGGCGTCACCGCAATTCTGACTTCGTTAGCGATCGCATCTGCCACGTCGCCCTGGAGCTTGAGCACATTGGTCAGGTCGCGCTGGTAACTTTTGGTCCAGAGTTGCTTGTCGGTGGGTGCGTAGATCAATTCGGCGTTGATTCGCACCTGGTCCCCCGCGCGCAGCACGGTGCCTTCCACGATGGCGTCCACGTGCAGGGCTCGCGCCACCTCCGGCAGCGGCTTTTTCACGCCCTTGTATCGCATGACGGAAGTTCGCGAAATGACCCTTAGCGCCTTGATCTGGGCCAAGTCGGTGATAAGCTGGTCGGTCATTCCATCGGCGAAATAGTCCTGCTCGGGATTGCCCGAAAGGTTTTCGAGAGGCAAGACAGCCAGGGATGCAATCTGGGCGTGCCCTCCCATGCCCAGCAACCGATCTCGCAGGCTCCAGGAATTGAGCAGGAGCAGACCGGCCACCAGGACGATGGCCAAAGCGCCGGCCACGCCTCCCATCTTCCAGCGGGTCCGGCCCGGGCGCGGAGGTGGGAGTGGACTCGTGGTCTTGGGCGTGGCCAACTGCCGAAGGTCTACTTCCAATTCCTGCGCCGATTGGTAGCGGTTTTCGGGCCACTTCTCGAGGCACTTGACGATAATCCGCTCGAGCTCCGGAGAGATTCTGCCATTTATGGCGCGCGGCGGCACCACCGGTTGGTGCAATATGGCATCGGTCAAGCGGGATGCGATCTCTTCGCGAAAGGGCCGCTGGCCGGTTGCCATCTCGTACAAAACTCCCCCCGCCGCGTAGATATCCGTGCGGGCGTCGGCCGGCTCCGACTGCAATTGTTCGGGCGCCATGTACGGTAACGTACCAACCACTGCTTCCTTGCCGGTGCCGGAGTCCGTCGTGGTTTCCATTCCCGTGATCTCGTGTTGGGGCTTCAACACCTTGGCGATACCGAAGTCAAGAATCTTCAACCGCCCGTCGGGGGTGATGCGCAGGTTGGACGGTTTCAGATCTCGATGGACAATCTGCTGAGCGTGCGCCGCTGCCAACCCGCTGGCCAATTGCGCGCCCAGACGCGCGATCTCCTTCTCAGGCATCAAGTCTTTGCCCAGCATTTCGCTGAGCGTCACTCCGGCCACATACTCGACAACAAGGAACTCCAGGCCCTCCACGCTCTCAAAATCCAGCAGGGTTTCGATGTTGGGATGATTGAGTTTGGAAAGGGCTGCCGCCTCTTTGCGCAGCCGCTTGCGGGCAGACGGATCGACCAGTTCGCTATTCGGCAGGAGCTTTACGGCTACGTCGCGGTCCAGCCGTTCATCGCGGGCCAGATAAACCTCACCCATCCCCCCCACACCTATTTTTTCCAGAATGCGGTAGTGGCTGAGGGTTTGGCCGATCATAGGATGGTAGGCCTCTCTCTAACGCCTATCTTAGGGTTTACCGCCAGGACAAGTCAACTCTTAACCGCAGACTTCAAACTCCGCATCACCCGGCGGGGGTCCCATGATAGAATGCGTTTGTGCGCATCGGGCGCCTCCCGTCCGCGGAAAGGGCTGAGCCCGCCGAATGACATGCGGTTTCCAAACACCTCGATGGTGATCTTCTTTTCGCCCGAACGAGCGGACAACGGGCATGACAGGCCGCAAAGGCCTAAAGGAGGTCATCATGTCCTTGCCTCATCGTTCCACTCCCACGCGCAAGCTACCCGCCAAGCCTAACCTCAAGCAGCTCAAGAAACAGGCGAAGGATTTATTAAAAGCGTTTCGGGCTGGCGAAGCCACAGCCGTCGCGGAAGTGCGCGCTCACTATCACGGCGCGATTTCCGAAGCCGAAGGAGAAGAACTCCAACTGAGTGACGCGCAATTGGTCCTGGCGCGGGCTTATGGCTTCGAGAGTTGGGCGAAGCTTAAAGCTTTCGTGGATGACGTCACCATGAGCCGCTTTGTGGCTGCGGTCGAGACGGGTGACATCGGAGGCGTGCGCGTGATGCTCCGGCAGCGGCCGGAGCTGGTGCATATGGACACGGCCGGCAACAACGAGCATCGCGGTCTTCATTATGCCGTGCTGCGCCGCGACGTGGCCATGGTGGGCTTGCTGATGCAAGGCGGCGCCGATGCGCGCCAGGGCATCTTCCCGCACCGCGACGCCACCACCGCGTTTGCCTTGGCGAAGGAACGCGATTATGCGGACGTCGTGGCGGTGATCGAGGAAGAAGAGCAGCGCCGGCGCCAGCAGATGAGCTGTCCGAACGCAGCCGTCTCACCCTTGCAGGACCAGATTAACGAGGCGATCCGCGAGGGCGACAACGGCGCGGCCATTCGCCTCCTGGAAGCGGACGGGTCCCCGGTGCACGCTTGCGACCGCGCCGGCGGCACGCCGCTGCACGCCGCTGCACAAGAAACGAATGAGCAGATGGTCGCGTGGTTGCTCAGCCGAGGAGCCAACGTCCGCAAGCGCGACATCCAGGGCTTGACCCCGCTCGACCGCGCCGCGCGCGCCGCCGATCCGCGCAACGATCACGCCCAACGATTTCCCGCCGTTGCCAAGCTGTTGCTCGAGCGCGGTGCGGAGATGACCCTTGACGCGGCGGTGGCGCTGGCTGACAGCCGGCGCATCCGCGAATTGGCAAGTGGTGATCCCGGCGTGCTGCGGCGGGACACGCATTGGTCGAGGGGCGGCCTCCTCAGCCTGGCGGTAAAACACGGACAGCTCGAGATCGTTCGTTTGTTGCTCGACCTCGGGTCCGATGTCGACGAACGGATCATGCTGCGCGAACTCGAGGAGCCCACGCCAAGCTGGGGCGCGCCCCTGTGGTATGCGGCTCTGGCGGGGCGGCGCGACATCGCCGAGCTGCTGCTCGACCGCGGCGCGGACCCCAATGCCAATGTGTACGCCTCCGGTTGGCCGCTTCGCAACGCCTACCAACGCCACGACGAAGCCCTCAAGCGGTTGCTGGTCGAGCGTGGCGCCAAGCCCCAGCCTTACATGGTCGCCGAGGCCCATGACGTGGCGGAGGCCCAGCGGCTGCTGGAGATGGACGCGAGCGAGGACCTGGCGCAGGAACTGGTCTGGTCCGCCGCCATCAACGGTTGTCCAGCCGTCGTCGAGTTGGCCCTGCCTCGCCTCGCTTGGCCGGCGGAGGACCCGCGCTGGCACTGGATTTTGATCCAGCCGATTCGCGGCCTGGGCGACAATTCCGGATTGAGGCCGGCCGCGACAACTGAAGACCGAATGGCGTGCATGGCCATCCTGCTGCGGCACGGGGTGGATGTGAACGTGTCGAGGCTCGGGCAAACGGTTCTGCATTTCGCGGCCGCGCGGGGCGGGATCCCGAATGAGGCGGACCGCACCCGCTTCGCTGCCATGTTGCTCGATGGCGGCGCCAGGCTCGACTTGCGTGATAACCTGCTCGAGTCCACGCCCTTGGGCTGGGCGTGCCGCTGGGGCAGGGAGGAATTAGTGGAGTTACTGATCGCCCGCGGTGCGCCAGTGAGCGAGCCTGACGCCCAAGCGTGGGCCACCCCGCTGGCGTGGGCGAAAAAGATGGGCCATGCCGCCCTCGAGCGCCGGCTGCGCGACCTTGGGGCCACGGCCTGAAGCCACATGCACAACGGCCGCTGTCCTGGCTCGAATTCTGAAGGAGGTTGCCTGAGATGAGTAATGGTTTGAAAACTGATGGAAACGTCAAAGAAGTCGTCCCGTTTTTCAGCGTGTCCAACATGGAGCGGTCAGTCCGGTACTACTTGGACGGCCTGGGCTTCACCATGGAGAAGAAGTGGGTGGTGGACGGAAAGGTGCGCTGGTGCTGGCTGGCGCTGGGCGAAGCCGCCCTCATGCTCCAGGAGTTTTCCAAGAAGAGACTCGAATCAGGCGTAGCCCAGCGAAAATTGGGTGAGGGCGTGTCGCTCTGCTTTCAATGTCAAGACGCACTGGCGATCTACCACGAGGTCAGGTCGCGCGGCGTCGAGGCGTCAGAGCCGCAAGTCGGAAACGCCATGTGGGTTACAGGCTTGACGGACCCGGACGGCTATCGGCTCGAATTCGCAAGTCCAACGGACACGCCGGAGGAGACCAAGCTATCGAAAGTGAAGGGCTGAGGAGGATCTTGATCCCATCACTCATGACTTCGCTCCAAGGTGGCTGTATAATCCTCACGCCCTATTCAGAAACCAAGTGACCCAGGGACGCGTTGCTTCCATGATGATCGACCAAAAAATTCTCTCCACCGACTTACTGCTTCACATCTCCAAGGTACTTGAAGTTCCCCTGCACGGCCTGGTGGCGGTTATCGAATTGCTGGATGATGGCGGCACGGTGCCGTTCATCGCGCGCTATCGCAAAGAGGCGACCGGGAATCTCGATGAGGTCAAGGTTCGTGGTATCGCCGAGAAGCTTACCTATTTCCGCGAACTGGTGGCGCGCCGGGAAACGATCCTCGCCTCCATCGCCGAGCAGGGCAAGCTCACCGATGAGCTCAAAAAGCGCATTGAAGCCACCATCGACAAGAGCGAGTTGGAGGACTTGTACTTGCCCTACCGGCCGAAGCGCCGCACCAAGGCGACCATGGCGCGCGAAAAGGGGTTGGAGCCGCTCGCCCTGTATTTGTGGGCGCAGCAGCCCGCCGCCGAGCCGCTGGAAACATTCGCCCGGGGATTTGTGAATGCCGAAAAAGGTGTGAACAGCGTGGAAGAGGCGCTGGAAGGCGCGCGGCACATCGTGGCCGAGATGATCAGCGAGGACGCCGATCTGCGCAAGGCTCTGCGGCAGATGATGTTCGAAGAAGGCGCGGTGGTCAGCCGGAAGGTTGACAATGCCGTTGATGAGCAAGAGAAGTTCAAGATGTATTACGAGTACCGTGAGCCGGTGAAGGCCATTCCGTCGCACCGCATGCTGGCCATTCGTCGCGGCGAGAGCGAAGGCGTCCTTACGTTCGTCATCGAATTGGACCCCTTACGAGCTGTTTCCATGCTGAAAGCACGCATTCTGCGCGCGCCAGGGGATTGGACCCCGCAACTTGAGCTGGCGATTGAGGATTCATGGGATCGCCTGCTGGATTCCTCGATTCAGACCGAAATCCGGATGGAGGTGAAGCAGCGTTCGGATGGGGAAGCGATTCAGGTCTTTCGCGACAATCTGCACAACTTGCTTCTGGCGCCGCCGGCAGGGGCCATCTCCGTATTGGGAATCGACCCCGGCCTGCGCACGGGTTGCAAGGTTGCCGTGATCGACGCGACCGGCAAATTCCTTGCTCACGACGTCATCTACCTGCATCGTTCCCAAGGCGAGGCCGAGGCCGCCGCCCGAAAAATCGAGGCGTTGTTGCAGCAGCACAACGTGCGCGCCATCGCCATTGGCAACGGCACGGCGTCCCGGGAGACGGATGCCTTTGTGCGGAATTTCCTGCGCGAGCGGCGTCTCGACAACATTTTTTCCGTGACCGTCAGCGAGTCGGGGGCCAGCGTATATTCCGCCTCGGAGGTGGCGCGGCAGGAGTTCCCGGATCTCGATCTCACCGTGCGCGGCGCCATTTCCATTGCCCGCCGGTTGCAGGACCCGCTGTCTGAACTGGTCAAGGTCGATCCCAAGTCTATCGGCGTCGGCCAATATCAGCACGATGTTGACCAGCGCCAGCTTCAGGCGTCGCTCGAGAGCGTGATCGAAAGTTGCGTCAACCGGGTGGGTGTCGATCTGAATACTTCCTCGTGGACGCTGTTGCGCTACGTCGCCGGCGTCACCGAACGCACCGCCCTCAACATCGTCACCTTTCGGAATGAGAACGGGAGCTTCCGCTCGCGGGCGCAATTGCGGAAAGTTCCCGGCATCGGGCCCAAGACGTTCGAACAGGCGGCGGGGTTCCTGCGCATCCGCAACGGCGACAACCTGCTGGACATGACCGCCGTCCACCCGGAGTCCTACCAGATCGTGGAACAAATCGCCCAATCCCTGGGTGTTCCCATCGAAGAACTGATTAAGCGCCCGGAGCTTCTGGAAAAGGTGGACCGCAACCGCGTTTCGGCCGGCACTTACACGCTGAACGATATCCTCGAGGAATTGCGCAAACCCGGACGCGACCCCCGCGACAAATTCATCGCGCCCAGCTTCAACGAGCAGGTGCGCGAACTCGCCGATGTGCAGCCCGGCATGGTGCTGGAAGGCGTAGTGACCAACGTGACCAAGTTCGGAGCCTTCGTGGATATCGGCGTTCATCAGGACGGACTGGTCCATATCAGCGAACTTTCTAAGCGCTACATCAAGGACGCCTCGGACGTAGTCAAAGTCGGCCAGATCGTCAAAGTGAAGGTCTTGAGCGCCGAGGCCAAGATGAAACGCATTGCCCTCTCCATCAAAGCCCTGCAAAAACCACCCGCCAAGCGCCCGTCTAAACCGCAACCGCCACCGAAACCGGAACCCACACTGGAAGAAAAAATCGCGATTCTCGCCGCGAAATGGAAGACGCGCTAAGGCCAAGCACGCGTCAAAAATCTCAATCCACGGAAAATTTGTATCGGCCGGAGGCGATTTCGTACACGTTCGCGCCATCTTCCGATCGCAGAAATTTTACCCCGAGGGCCTGGTCGCCAGGCTTGCCGTTTTCCGTGACCTGCGCCCCGGCTTTGGCGGGTACATACACCACCGCCGTCGTGTTGGCCGGGATGGCGACGCTGAGGGTGAGCTTCCCGTTCGCGAGGGTCCAATGGCTTTCGATCTTTCCGTAAATGGAATTGTAGCTGGCCTTGACCCAAGTCAAATCGCCCGGCGTGGCGGGCTTAATCACGATCTTCTTAAAGCCAGGAACGGAGGGGTCAATGCCGACCCCCGCCAGATCGTGATAGAACCACTCGATGATGTGGCCCAGCATGAAGTGGTTTTGCGAGGAACGCCGCCCCGCATCCCATGCCTCGGTGAGGCTGGTCGCGCCTTTTTTGAGCTGGTATCCATAGCCGGGCCGTTCGGATTGGTTATTCATGGCGTAAATCACGTCGGAGCGTCCGCCCTCGGCCAGCGCCCGCAGCAGGTAGCGGTAGCCAACGTCGCCCGCGGTCAGGGCGTTTCCGCGGCGGCTCACGTCCTGGGCCACGGCATTCAAGACGGCGGCGCGATGCGCGGCGGGGACAAGTCCCATCGCCAGGGGCATCGAGTTCGCGCATTGAGAGCCCTGCGCGTATTGCTCCCGGGCGGAATCAAAGAACTGCTGGTTGAAAGCCGCGCCAATGTTCCGCGTCAATTCTTCATACTTCCCGGCGTCGTCGGCATATCCCAGCAGCCGGGCCACCTTCGCCAGAATCTCCGCGTCAGCGTAATAGAAGGCCGTGGCGGTGAGGGGCACGGGAGTGAGTTGCGCCATTCCCGGCGGCTTGGGCCCCAGGTCGTACCAATCCCCCAAGCCGTGGGAAACGATGAAATTCCGGGAGCGGCTGCCCAGATACGCGACGTACCTTTGCATGGCCGCGTAATGCCGGCGAAGCAATTCCCGGTCGCCGGTCCATTCGTATTGTTGCCAGGCGCTAAGCAGGAGAGCGCTGCCCCATTCGGGCGAATCGCGGAAACCTCCCTCGAATTGAATGTACTCGGGGGCGATGTCGGGCACCAAGCCATCCTCCGTCTGGCTGTCGGCCATATCATTCATGCCCTTGGTGTAGAGCGCCGCCAGGTCAAACTCATAGCGCAGCGACGGCCCATTCAGATGATACTGTTCCAGCCAGCCCAGGCGTTCGCGATGCGGGCAATCGGTGAGCACGCTCATCATGTTGCTCTCCTGCGCCCAGCGCACCAGCGTGCGGATGCGATTGAAGAGCTCACTCGAGCAGGAGAATTCGCCCACAGATTCCGATGCAGAATGCACCACCACGCCTTCCAGCGACTCGACAACTGGCGAACTCATGCCGGGCGGCGCCGTACACTCCACCTGAAGATAGCGGCTGCCGTGGTAGAAGAACTTGGGGAACCACTCCTCCTCACCCTTGCCTGCCAGGGTGTATTGCCAGTAGGCCTCACCGCCGCCGCTGGAACCGCGGTCCACGGTTCCGTCGGGCTTCCGCAGTTCGGCGGGGGTGATTCTTACCACCGCGCCGGCGGGTCCTTTCACGCGGATTCGGGGAATGAGCGAAACGTTCTGGCCCAGATCGTAGACGGTCGTGCCCGCATGAAGAGGATTGATGTGCACGGGCTTCAAACTTTCGAAGGCGTGAATGGGCGGAGCCGCGCCGGAGAGCCCGCGCAACTTCCCTCCGGGACCACTCACCACCAGCGCTTCCTCCCAGCCCGCATCTTTAAAGCCCGGCTGGTTCCAGCCCTCGGGCTCGAGCCGCGCATCGTAGTCCTCACCCCCGTAGACACAGGAGAACGCGATGGGGCCGGGATGGACACGCCACTTCCCGTCGGTACCCAGTACATCGATGCTTCCGTCCGCATATTCCAGGCGCAGTTGGCCGATAGCCTTGAGGGCGCCAAACGAGCCGATGAATTTGGTATAGCGGCCGCCCCGGACGTTGTACATCCCATTGCCGAGCAGAATGCCGAGGGCGTTGTCACCCGCTCGCAGCAAGGGCGTAACGTCATAGGTGTCGTACAGCACGGTCTTGTCATATTTCGTCCAACCCGGCGCCAGCAAGTCGTCACCTACCCGCTGCCCGTTGAGGGTCATCTCGTACTGGCCGAGGCCACAGAGGTGCACGACGGCCCGCGCGAGGCGCGGCTTCACCACGAATTCGTGGCGCAACAGCATGGTGGGATAGGTCCGGGGCGGGGCGGTAGAGAAAGGCGGCGGCAGCGCCTGGCCCATGGTGTGGATGCCTGCAAAGGGTTGACTTTCCGCCACCGCTTCCTTGGCGCTGATCCACTCCGCCCGCCAATCGGCATCGTCGATAACTCCCATGGTCCAGAAGGCCATCTTGCTCCAGGGTGAAGGTTGTTCGTGCTCATCCCAAATCCGGACTTTCCAAAAGGCCGGTTGGGACGATTGCAGCCGCTTGCCCGCGTACTCGAGTTGATTGGATTGGTCCGATTGAACGCGCCCCGAATCCCAGAGGTCGCCGCGCTCCTCTGCCAGCAGCGCTGCCGTGGAGGCCACCAGGACGCGATAGGCCGTCTGCCGCGCTCCTCGATCCGTGGAAACCATGATCCAGCTCAGGCGCGGGGCGGGGCCGTCGATCCCCAGGGGGTTGACCCGATATTCGCAACGCAACTGCTCCGCCAGGCTGGATGCCCGCGCCGCGAAGGTGGAAACTGTCAGGAGCAGAACGAGCAGGATGAGCTTGGCCACTCGATGAATCGGCGGGATGATGTTCATGGCCCTTATCCTTTTCGATGGAGGTATCCGGCGCTACCTTTCGAGAGATTCGGGGGTAGAGACGGGGACAGCCTTGCTGGAAGTGGCCTCGCTGGCTTTCAGAGATCCGTAAAGGGAGTGCGATATCTGGGCTCCGAAAAGCATAACTGCTGAGGATATATATGCCCAGGTCATAAAAGATACCATAACGCCAATCGATCCGTAAACCTGGCGGTAATTGAAGAAGGGGAGGAGGACGGTGAAAAGCCAGCGGGCGGTCTCCCAAAGGAGGGCGGTCAGCAAAGCTCCGGGCCAGGCGCGGCGCAGGTTCATGGGACGATTAGGGAGCCGCTCAAAAAGGACCAGGAACATCAGCAGCGCCAGGGCGAAGGAGCTGGTGGCGGTCAGCAAGTGATAGAGGAATACCGCCAAGGGATGCAGGGACGGCGCCAGCAGGGCCTCCAATTGTCGACGGAAGAAAATCTCCACGCCCACAAAAGCGGCGCCGATCAGGATCAGGCAGCCGGCAATGAAGGCCATTTCCAAAGCCACCAGACGGCTTTGCCACCAAGGGCGCGCTTTGGGGACCTCCCAGGCGCGGTTCAGAGCCTTTTCCAGGGGCACGAATACTCCCGAGGAACTCCACAGGAGGAGCAGAAAGGAAAGGAGGCTGACTCTTCCGTAAGCCCGGCTGATGCCCACCAGGTTCTGCATAATGATGTCGGTTCGGATGGGCAGATGCCGTTCGAGGACCACGGAAAGATACCCGATGAGTTCAAATCGTCGAATGTAAAGCCCGCTCAACCCGAGCAACAAGAGCAGCAGGGGGAAAATGGCCAGCAAGCTATGGTAGGCGATCGAGCCTGACACCATCAGCGAATCTTCTTCCAGAAAGTTCAGCAGGGCCTGGAGCAACACGTGGCGAGCCATCACCCAACGCTTTCGAATGCTTTCCTTTCTTCGCGTCGACTGTGCGGTTGGCATTTTCCCCAGCACCCAGTTCCCATTGCGCTGACGATTACACCGGAAAATCCGGCCAAGAGGTTAGCTTATACTCGATTTTCGCACCTCAGGGCTAGTCGTATTTGGGCCAGGCGGCGAGACACTCAGCGCGGGGCGGGCGGGGCGTTTTGCTTCGGGTAGGTCACGGAGCGCAAGGTGCCGGTGATGGAGCCCACGGAAATCATCGCCTTGATGCGCAAGGGCAGTTGCCGCTCGTCGGCGCTGAACCAGATGAGCATGCGACCTTTCCTTTTAAGGAGGCCGCCAAAGACCTTGGGCTCCACGCGCAGAGCGTCAAACGTTCCGAGGGGGGTTTGCACTTTTTCGCGCGCTTGGACATCGACGATGACGCGTTGGGTCTTCGAGCCGTCATTCACAGGTAATTCGATGGTGTGTCCGACCTCCAGGCGTTGGCGCCGGAGATAGTAGAAGGCGGTCACGACATCTTCGACGCAGGGGGGGATATCAAATTCCGCGTGTTTGGGTGGCGCCTCGGGATGGTTCAGGTCGCGCTCATCCAGGATAGCCTGTTTTCGGGCATAGTCAAAAGCAATCTGGGTGTCTTTGTGCCGATGGCCTTCATTCACTTTCTTGACGATGCCCTCTGAGCACAAGGTTTGCGAGCTGGAGGTGGCGCGGAAGACGTTGTCGACATAAAAAAGGAGAGGCACAAAGCCCTGCGATCGCGCCGTGGCGGTGACCTCATAAGCGTCGCGCTTCGCGTCGCCGCTGGTTCGCAAGGTGGCGGTCACCTCCCCCGCGCGGAAGACCGTCCAGGTCACATCGTAGGCGAGCGACTCGCCCGGTCTAAAAGGCTCCGGGGGATTCTGCGCAAATCCTGCGTCTAGCGTGATGAGCAGGAGAGGGAAAAGCAACGCAGGAACCCGGCGGGGTTTAGGAGTTTGCATATACCAGTTAGACGCGGGGCGTCATACAAAGGCAGCCTTGCACAATCTAGCGGAGCCAGACTTTGAACGCCAGGAAAATCATCACGCCAAGGTAGCCCAGAAAGGCCTCGTACTCATGATTTTTCCGGTACTGCTTCCACTGAAACTTCTCATCCCCTGCCGGCCGGCGAAAGCGCGGGAGGAACAGGGGAACACTTTGAGCGTAATGATCGTAAACCTCTCCGAACTCACGGCGCAAGTATTCTTCCTCGCGGCGGATGACCGGCCCATAAATCGCCGCGAACAGAACCCCGCAAGCCAGGGCCAGGGGCCATCGGCCTCCTGCCAGAGAGAACCCTGCTCCCATCAAGGCGCTTCCGAGATAAAGAGGATTGCGCGTCCAGGCGTAGGGACCACTCATGGCGAGGCTCTGGTTCTTAGCCAGATGGCCCGCGGCATAGGCGCGCAGCGCCACACCCGCTGCGGCCACCGCGCCGCCGGCGATGAGGAGCCTCATCGTAGGCCGGGAAAAGAACAGGTAGGCGACGCCGAACAAAAACCCCAACGGCACACGCCAGCGCGCCGCCCATCGTGCGTAGGCGCTATCCATGCACCCTCGCCAGACGTTCCTCCACCGCGGCCACCACCGCCGCGACGGAGATTCCGGAAAGATACGCGGGCTTTGCCCCGCGGCGCGTGTGGTTGATGGGGCCGCGGTTGGAAAGGGCAATGTCGTCGGGAGCAAACGGGCCGTTGCGCACCGGGTCGGTGGGACCGTAAATGCCGACGATGGGGGCGCCGACGGCGGCCGCCAGGTGTAAAGGACCCGTATCGCCTCCGATGAAAAGCCGCGCGCGCCTTGCCAGGGCGATGAACTGCACCAGGGTGGTGGGAACGTATCGTGCGCGTCGGACTCCGGGGCTCTGCAAGATTCCGCTGATCATCGGCTCTTCCGAGGGGGAGCCGGTCAGAAGGAATTGTTCGGGCCGGATACCGGCCAGTTGCCGGATCAGCGCAGCGTAGTTCTCCGGCGGCCAGCATTTCGAGCGCCAGCCACCGCCGGGGTTCATGATGATGAAGTTTTCGGAATCCAGGGCATTGAGTTGCATGTCCACGTATGCGTCATCTTCATCATTCCACGGCAAGGGAAACTGCCAGCGTTCGGCGCGCGCTCCCAGGCGTCCGACCAGCGCCAGGTTTTCCTCCACCACGTGGACGCGCTCGGGCGGTGATACGCGCTGGGTGTATAGAACCGCGGCGCTGGGCTCGCGCAACCAACGCTCGGCAAATCCGATGCGCTCCTGGGCACGGCTGAGCCACGCCACCACCGCCGACTTCCAGAGCCCCTGGAAGTCGAGGGCCGCCTCGTAGGAGCTGCGGCGCAGATCGCTTACGCCAATCCCGACTTCGCGCCAGGTTGCCGAAGAGGTCAAATGTCCACGCCATCCCAGGGTGTCGAGTTCCAAGATACGGTGCAAATGAGGGTTTCCATCCAGCAGCAACGCATAGCGTTTCTCCACGACCCAGTCGATCGGCGCTTGCGGGAACGATTCCGCGAGCGCCGCCGCCGCGGGCAGCGCGTGGACGATGTCCCCGATCGAGCTGAGGCGAACAATCAGGAATCGCTGCGCCGGATCCGTCATCCCTCCCACCTGAAAAGAACTTGGGCGCCGGCGGCGCTATTCCCCTTGCGCGCGGCGGGAAATCTCGGCCAGAAGTTCTCGCGTGGAATGATTCTTGGGGTCGCCCACAATGCGCACTTCTCCGCCAAAACTTTTTACCACCTCACGTTCGGGCACCGTCTCCGCGGAATAGTCGGTACCCTTGCAATGCACGTCGGGGCGCAGGTCAAGCAGGATTTCCGCCGCCGTCAGCCCGTCAAAGATCACGACGTAATCCACGGATTCGAGCGCCGCTACCAATTCCGCGCGGCCTTCGGCGGGGAGAATCGGCCGCCCCTCGCCTTTCAAGGCGGTTACGGCGCGGTCGCTGTTCACACCCACCACCAGCACATCGCCCGCGCGCCTGGCCTCTTCAAGATAACGCACATGGCCAACGTGGAGAATATCAAAACAACCGTTGGCGAAGGCAATGCGGCGGCCTTCCCGGCGCAGGCGGTCGCCGAGGGCGCACACTTCTTCTCGAGGGACCAGCGTGGCGCTCATGAGTTGCGGATGGCCTCCGTGATTTCGCTGCGGGAAACGGTGGCGGTGCCGCGCTTCATGACCACAATTCCCCCGGCGACGTTGGCAATGCAGGCGGCTTCGAGAAAGCTCCCCCCGGCGGCCAGGGCGAGCGTGAACGCAGCGATGACGGTGTCGCCGGCGCCGGTTACGTCGACGGCCTGGTCCGACCCGAAAATGGGAAGGTGGCGTGGCGGACGGTGCGGCTCAAACAGCGCCATGCCATCGCGCCCGCGGGTAACCAGCAAGCCCTGGAGCCCCTGGCGACGCAGAAATCTTTTCCCCAGAGAGTGAAGTCGCTCCAGGTCGTTTCCAATCGGCTGACTGAAAGCGGCCTCGAGCTCGGGTTCATTGGGCGTGGCCGCGGTCAGGTTCTTGTAAGTCGGGAGGTCGTAGCGGGAGTCGATGGTGATGGGCAGCGCAGAGCGTTGCGCCCGCCGGCGAAGCGAATCCACTTCCCGGGCGTTGGTGGTGGTGTAGCCATAATCGGCCACCAGCACGCCCGTCGACGAGCCGAGCAACGCCGCCGCTTCCCTGGTCACGCGGCTTCGCACTTGCGCCGACAGCGGGTGGGCCGGCTCCTTGTCGATGCGTACGATCTGCTGGCGCTGCCAGTGCGAAAGTCCTCCCAGGATGCGCGTCTTGGTGGGAGTCAGGTAATCCGGCACGCGGATGATATGCCGGGTGGAAATATGCCGCTCGCGAAAGTAGTGGAGCAAGGCATGGCCAGAGTCATCATTGCCGACGACCCCTACGGGGGTCACGTGAGCGCCCAGCGCCGCCAGGTTGTTCGCGGCGTTGCCGCCGCCCCCCGGGGCCACCTGCCTCTCGCGCTCCTTCAGGATCAGCACCGGCGCTTCACGCGAGACGCGCGTGATTTCGCCGTAGACAGACTCGTCGGCGACAAGGTCTCCCAGCATGATGACGCGCTGGCGCGGGAAACGCTCTACCAGGGCCAGCAGTTCAGCACGGTTGGACGTGGGGATGGTCATAAGAAATCGCGCCTAACCGAAATGGTCGTGCATAATGTTCCAGCGCTTGACAAGTTCCAGGGTAACTCGAAACACCTCTTCCACCGAGATGTCACGCATGCAACGGAAATCAATTGGGCACACGCGCCGCCCGCAAGGGCTGCACTCAACGCCTCGCTTGATGATGCGCATCCGCCTTCCCACCGGTCCCGTGGCGCGCTCGTCGGTGGAACCGAAGATGGCGACCAGGGGGATTCCCAGCGCCGCTGCCAGGTGCATGGGCCCGGAGTCGTTGGTCACCATCAACCGGCACCGGGCCATGAGCGCCAACAATTGCCGCATGGAGGTTTCACCCGCGGCGATGGCGGGCGTGTGCTTCATGGAGCCGGCAATTTCCTCCGCCAAGGGCCGCTCCGCTGCGGAGCCGAAGATTAGCACATCGGCGTTCAGCGCACCAATCAGGCGGTCGGCCAGTCCCCCAAAGCACTCGGGCAACCAGCGCTTGGCCGGGCCGAAGGCCGCCCCCGGAGCCAGGCCCACGAGGAAGCGCGGGCCGCTCAATCCCAGCGCCTCCATCTTTTTCGCGGCCCAGTTCTTCTCCGCCTCGGTCAGACGAAGGCGAATTTCTTCGACGGGTCGAGGCTTGTCTATCATACCCGCCCGAAAAAGGAGCTGGAGGTAATAATAGACCTGGTGCCCATAAGCGGCAGGAGGGGGCGGCTCAATGGCGTCATGAAGCAGGAAGCCGCGGCCGTCGCGCGCGTACCCGATGCGCAGCGGGATTCCCGCCAGCCAAGCCATCCAGGCAGACTGGAAGGCATTGGGGAGAAGCAGGGCGGCGTCAAAGCGCTCCGCCCGAAGCTCCCGAATGAGCCTGGCGAACCCCAAGGGCCCACGATGTTCACTTGCGGGCTTATAGATGATTTGGCGATTCACTGCCGGATGATGCCAATAGAGTTCACTGACCGAGGGCTTGGAAAGCAGCACGATTTCGGCGCGCGGGAACTGCGCGCGCAGGGCCTCCAGGGCGGGAAGTGACATCACCACATCGCCCACCCAATTGGTGGACCGCACCAGAATGCGCTGGACGTTCGCAAAACGAGGAGCCGCCGTCATGAATGCGTCTTCTCCAGATAAGTCAGCAGGGTTCTTTCGAAATCCTCGGCGTCCAGGATTTGGGCCTCAATCTCGCATGCCAAAATGGGCAGTTGCGGCGTCCAATCCCCGGAGAACTTTACCGCGTCCTTTTGGGTCGTCAACAATGCGACCGCACCGTTCCGGCGGGCCCGCACCACTAACTGTCCGATCTCCTCGCCAGTGTATACGTGATGGTCGGGAAATGCATCCTCAGCGGCAAGGCGGAATCCCCAGCGCCGCACATCGCCAAAGAACGCCTGCGGATTGCCGATTCCGCAGAAAGCCGCGACTTTCTGAGCGAGTATATCCTCGATGGAAACGGCCTCGCCGCTCAAAGCGTCTGTCCATCCTGACAATTTCGTTCGGCTGCGAAAGACCTTGGCGGCGGGGTGGACCTTCAATACCAATTCCTCCAGAAGTTGCGGATCGGCGGAATCCGTGCGGGTAAGCACCAAGATTTGCGCACGCCGCAGCGCAGAGAGCGGTTCACGCTGGCGGCCGGCGGGGAGCAATTGCCAGTCAGAAATTCTTTGCGTCGCGTCGAGCGCCAGTAAGTCCACGTCGCGGGCGAGCGCCAGATGTTGGAAGCCGTCATCGAGGATGTGGGCGTCCACTTGGAACCGATCTTCCGCAACCTGACCACCGCGAAATCGGTCAGCGCAAATGATCAGTGGGACCTCCGGAAGCGCGCGGGCGAGAAGCGCCGGCTCGTCGCCGATTTCCTGCGCGTTCGCGCGGCGGCCTGGCTCGGGGGCCAGAACGATCAGCTCTGCCTTGCTCCTGCGGCCGTACCCGCGCGTCAGAATGCTGGGTTTCCATCCCCGGCGCAGCAGGGTTTTGGCAACGTACGCAACCAGGGGCGTCTTCCCGGTTCCACCCATCGTGAGATTGCCGACACTCAGCACGGGCCGCGCCAGGCGGTGGGCTTTGAACCAGCCGTGTTGATAGCCAGCGTGGCGCAACGCGACGCCCAACCGAAATCCCGCGGAAAATGGCAGCAAAAGCGGGTTCACTTGACCTCGTGGGAGAGAGGCTCGCGGCCTTGCGCATCACGGACCAAATATTTCCGGAGGCCGTCGAGTATGCGCGCGGTGGCGCCGGAGTTCTGCTCCAATACTTGCCGTGCCCGCGCGCCCAGATTCTCGCGCGCCTCCTTATTTTCCAGCAGCCATGTGGCGTGGGCGAGTTCCTCCGGGTTGCGGATTTGGATGGCTGCCCCGGTGTCCAGGAACCGTTTGGCGATGTCGCGGAAGTTCTCCATCGACGGCCCGAAAACAATCACCTTGGACCAGTAGGCAGGCTCCAGTATGTTGTGCCCACCTGTGGGAACCAGGCTCCCACCGATGAACACCAAGTCAGCCACTTCAAAAACTCCCGCTAACTCGCCGATCGTGTCCAGGAGAAGAATGGCCGTGGAGGCCAATTGGTGCGATAGCACCCCCTCTTCTACGTGCAAGGTGGTGCGGCGCACAAAGCCGCGCTGGTCCCGGGCCAAGTCCTGGCTGACTTGCTCGAAGCGGGCGGGATGGCGCGGAGCGAGGATGAGAAGCGCTTTGGGGTAGCGCGCCTGAATCAAATCCCAGGCCTGAAGCACCAGCGGTTCCTCGCCGGGCATGGTGCTTGCGGCCACTAAAACCGGCCCGCGCTGAGCTTGCCGGAGAGCGGCTTTCAAGGCGCGAGCAAACTCCCCGAGCTGGGGAGGTTGGGCATCAAATTTCAGATTTCCCACCATCCTGACACGTTCCGGTTGGGCGCCGATCCGGCGGAAACGCTCCGCGTCTTCTTCGGTTTGCGCCCAGATCTCGTCCACATCGGCCAGAACGCGCCGCATAAAGGGCCGCGCGAGCTGATAACGGCGCAAAGAGCGCTTCGACAGGCGCGCGTTGACCATGACCACCCGCGTGCCCGCTTCCTGCGCGGCACGCAAGAGATTGGGCCACAGTTCGGTTTCAACGATCACCAGCAACGACGGTTTGATGCGCGCCAGCGCTTGACGCGCTGCCCAGCGCCAGTCCAGGGGAATATAGAAGCGCCCGGCGATGGACGGCAGTTGCTTCTCCCCGGCTTCGCGTCCCGCCGGGGTGACGTGGCTCAGGTAGATCTTACGCGCGGGAAACGTCCGTTGCATTTCCTTCACCAAGCCTGCCACCGCCAGGGTTTCTCCGAGGGAGACAGCATGAACCCAAATCGCTCCAGGACTGGTTTCTTGAAACGGGATTATCCCAAACCGTTCGCCCCAGTAGCCGCGCGTCTGCGACCGGCCCTTTCGCCACCAATAAAATGGCGCTGTCAGTATCGCACCTATCGAGAAAAGCATGCTGTAGATCAGATACATATACAGGAAGGACGGCGAGCAGGTCTCGTGAATACCGGTGGAGCCAGCAACAGATTATATGCTGAAAACGCAGCACCGACAACGCAGGTTATTGCTGGACTTCATTTGACAGGCAAATACCAACCCGCTACTATCGTCAGAGTTGAGTCAACGAGACGCAGGGGCATCGAATTTACTATGAGTGAGATTGAGCGGCGCTTTTCCAACTTCTTTCTGCTTCGCGCTGTCCTTTCCATCGTGGTTCTGGCTCTCGTCTACTATCATCACCAGCAAAATGCATCCGTTTTGTGGTTACTTGCGACTATCTATCTTGCCTCAAACCTCGTATTGCGCGCTCTCCCGGCTAGCCGGTTTGAGAACCCCTCGTTGGGCTATGGTCTGTTCTTCGCCGATATCGCCCTCCTCACCCTCATCCTTTATTACATGTACGGGAGCAGTCCTTCCTGGCTATTGCTCTTCTACCTTACGATTTTCATGGCGACCTTGGGTGAGACTGTTCCGAAGAGTGTCGGAATAGGCTTTGGGATTTCGGCAGTCTATGTCTGGTTCTTCGGCGAAAGTGGCGGTCACCTGTTCCGAGACCATGGGGCTTTGCTTCCCATCCCTTTGTTTCTGATCACGGCGGTGTTGTGTGGATATCTCGCCAGGGAAGTTCGGCACTTCAAGGGCCAGGTTCGGAGCTTGAAAGACATTCAGAGGACGCTGGTGTTGCAAATCGGAAAGTCCTCCGAGTCCCTCGCGCAGAGTGAGGATCTGAGGATCGCCGCGCAAGAATTGGCCCAGCGATTTCGCAATCTCCTTGAGGATCTTAATGCCGGGATTTGGGAAATGAGCGTGCCAAGCCTCCGGATAACTTTTGTGAGCCATCAAATGGAGGCCATTTTGGGCTTTCCCATGGAAAAGTGGTTGCAGGAGGCGGATTTCTGGGTCCAACACGTTCATCCTGAAGATCGCGAACATGTCATCGAGCGGTGCCGTAAAGCCATCGCGGAGGGGAGGGATTACAGCTTCCGATACCGGGCGATAACGGCGAGTGGCAAGACGATCTGGCTCCAGGATATCGTCCGCGTGGTGAGAGATGATCACGGCAGGATACGTCAACTCCGCGGAGTGATGGTCGACATCACCGACCACCAGCATTTGGAAGAGGAATTTCGCCAGGCGCAAAAGATGGAGGCAGTGGGGCGACTCGCCGGAGGTGTCGCCCACGATTTCAATAATCTCTTGACGATCATCTGTGGGTACGCTCAGTTGGCTCAGGATTTTTTGGGGCGTGAAAGCCAGATTCACTCCTATATGGGCGAAATTCTCAGGGCGGGCGAGAGGGCGAGCGCGCTGGTGCGGCGGCTGCTGGCTTTTACCCGCCGGCAGTCCATGGAGCCCCAAGTGCTTGACCTGAACAGCATTGTTAGAGGCACGGAAAAGATGGTCCGCCGGTTGATTGGCGAGGATATTGAGGTGGTGACGGTATTGCCGCCGGACTTGGGGGCGGTGAGGTCCGACCCGGCGCAGCTCGAACAAGTTATTATCAATTTGTCGGTGAACGCCCGCGACGCTATGCCCATGGGCGGAAAACTGATTATCGAAACCGCCAACGTCGACCTAGACCAAGCCTATGCGGACATCCACTTGGCCGTGACACCGGGGCCCTACGTGATGCTCGCCGTCACGGACACCGGATCCGGAATGGATGCTCATACCCGCGCTCATATCTTTGAGCCCTTTTTTACGACGAAGGAAAAGGGCAAGGGGACCGGCCTCGGTTTGGCCACCGTCTACGGTATCATCAAGCAGAGCGGCGGAAATGTCTGGGTATACAGTGAACCGGGAGCCGGCACTACTTTCAAGATTTACCTGCCACGCGTAGTCGCGGCTGTGGAACCTCCGCAGCCGACTCTCATTCGCGCCTCCCAGCCGCAAGGTTCGGAAACGATTCTGCTCGTGGAAGATGAGGAAAGCATCCGTTCACTCGTGCAGGGCATTCTCCAGGCGCATGGATACAAGGTATTGGAAGCCGGCCACCCCCTTGAGGCTCTGGATATCAGCAAGAAGTTCGAGGGGCCCATCCATCTGTTATTCACTGACGTGGTGATGCCCCAAATGAATGGGCGAGAGGTTGCGGAACAGATCAGCGCGGCCCGCCCCAACACAAAGGTCCTCTATATGTCCGGATACACGGACCATGCGATCGCTCATCACGGAGTATTGAATCCTGGCGTGCCCTTTCTACAAAAGCCCTTCACCCCGGAAGCATTAACACACAAGGTTAGAGAAGTTTTGGATATAATTCCATTAAGTAATATCTAATGCCGACTTCCTATAGCACTACCCTGCGGACGAGGTGAGACTGGCCGGCGCGCCAGGCCGGTGCTTCTTGGGAATGCCTCTCGTATGGCAATCCGTACACTTCACAAAATGAACGTTGTGCGGGCTCTGGGTGGATTTGAACGTCGTGTCCATGGTTTCCACGTCGAGGCCGCAATTCGACAAGCGCGGATGGCAATTGGCGCAGGAGGCGCGCGTGCGCATGGTGTGATTTTCGTGGCAGGCGAAGCAACTGAGCCCCTCATGAACACCCACGGGAGTGCGGTCGTCACCGGTGTGCAGCACGCGCGTGGCATCCGGCCCATGGCACTGGTAGCAGAGCGCCTGCCGCGGGTCGCGGCTGATCTTTACTTCCCGGTCCCCCTCGCGCATCGCGGGCAAGGGCAGATCGGCCAAGGCGATGGATTGCATTTCGCGCCGGTCGAAGAGCGCGAGCGAAGGCCGGTTCAATTCCTGAGTCGAACTCGTCACCGGCTTTTCCGCCGGCCGCGTCAGGGGATTGCCGTGGTGATGCATCACATGGCAGTTTAAGCAGACGATGACAGGCCGTTCGGCAAGAGCGGGATCGCGCAGTTTCCAGGGGCCCTGCGTATCGATGGGCGTCACCAGGTCGCGAATGCTTCCGTCATAGTGCGTGCCGTGGCAGCGCAGGCAATCGTCCATCAACAGGCGTCGATGGTTGTGCTTGGTGTCGAGGAATACCTCCCTGTACGCGGCGTGGTGCAGGCCAGACGCCCACTCCGCCCACTCCTGCTGGTGGCAGTTCTTGCACCGCTCGGTAACGCGGAAAACATCGCGCGTCCTGAGTCGCACCTGTTCCGGCACGTCCCCGCTGAGGTGATTGAACACCCGGCGCATGTTATTGATGTGGAACCCCGCGTCCAGAGTAAAGACGTCGCCGTGGCAGGCGCCGCACGCGATGGCGCGGTGCGTGGAGGTATGCCAATCGGAATAGGGTTGCCAGATCTCATGGCAGCGCGCGCAGGCTTTTCCGCCGGAGTATTCGTAGTAGATACTGGCGCCGGGGAAGGCGAGAATGGCGACGCACAACGTGATGAGCGCTAAATGTAGGTAGCGGGATTGGGGGCGTGACTGAAGCATTTGTCATTTCAATGGTGAATGATAAAGAGTGAATGGTCGCACCCGTCGTGCATCCGCAATTCACTATTCACCGTTTACCATTCACAATTTCCAGCGCTATCCGCGCATTTGCGTGCCCTTCCAGGCGCGGACGATCTGATCCGAAGCCATGTAGGCGATGGCCATGATGGTCAGGGCGGGATTGAAGCCCCCGTTCGTAACGTGCACGCTGCCATCGATCACGAACAGGTTCGCCACGTCGTGTACCTGGCAGTAGCGGTTCACCACCGAAGTCTTGGGGTCGTTGCCCATGCGGCAGGTTCCGGCCTGGTGCTGGCCGCCGCTCAGGCCCTTGCCGGGAAGTTTTGGCCACGTCGTGGTGGCGCCGGCTTCCTTCAGCCAGGCTGCCGCTTTTCCCGAAATGTAATTCGCGACTTCCAGGTCCTGGGGATGCCGCGCGCCCGAAAGCCGAGCCACCGGAATTCCCCAATCGTCCACGACGCGTGGGTCCACCTGCACGCGCGCTGCAAAGACCGGCATCTCCTGCACGGGGCCGTGCACCGCGATGCAGCGATTGAAGAATTTGCGCATGAATTCCTTGTGCGCAGCGCCCCAAGTGGGCACCCCGGGCGGGCGCAGCGCGGAAAAGTGGATGGGCAGGCGGATGAACTCGTTGCAAAGCATCGCACCGCCCACCAAGCCCGGATTGCCGTGGTTGTAGTCGCAGACGGCAAGGGAAGCTCCGGGACCAAGGTCATCGTAGGTGTCGGTTTCCATCAACCCGTAAGCGCCGGCGTAGGCGTGCCCCATCAGATTGCGCCCCACCCAATCGTAGCGATTGCCGAGGCCATGGGGAAAAAGGCGGCTGGGGGAGTTGAGCAACAGGCGTGGCGATTCCGTCGCCGAGGCGGAGACCACCACGAGGTCGGCGGGCTGCTCCTGCAAGCGGCCACGCTCGTCGAAGTACTCGACCCCCGTCACGCGGCCCTGATCGTTGGTCACGATTTTCCTGGCCACGCACTCGGTGCGCAGAGTGCAGTTGCCGGTGGAGATGGCCCGCGGGATCACCGTGTTGTGAGTGCCGCACTTGGCGTCAACTTCACAGGCAAAGCCCACGCACCAGCGGCAACGCATGCACCCTCCCCGGCCATTATAAGGGACGGTATTGCGCAGCATGGGAATATCAAAGGGGTGGAGATGCAGGCGCTCCGCGGCGGCTTTCAGGATCAGGTGCTCACGGCTGGGTGGCAAAGGCGGCATGGGGAGGGGCCGGCTGCGCGCCCCTTTGAAGATGTTGTTTGTGTCGTCGCCGGAAACCCCGATTTCCCATTCTGCCTTCGCGTAGTGGGGCTCCAAATCCTGGTAAGTGATGGGCCAGTCGTCCAGCGTGCTGCCTGCCACCGCGCCGTAAGTGGAGCGCATGTTGAAGTCTTTTTCGAGATAACGCCACGCCATGGCGCCGTAGCTGAAGGTGCCGCCGCCCACGCACGCGGCGTCGTTGTTGTACGCGCCGTCGCTTGGCAACACGACACTCTCCTGGCTATCACTGCCCACTACCACCCGACGGTTGCGGTCGTCATCAGGTCCAAACGCGCACCCCAACACGGAGGTTCGCTGGTTGCGAAGATCATCCTTACGGCAATCGTAGGCGGTGTACCATTTGCCGCGCTCGAGCAGCAGCACCGACAGACCGGCCTCGGCCAGTTCTTTGGCCACAATCCCACCGCCCGCTCCTGCTCCGACAATCACCGCGTTGACTCGGGGAAGTGCCATGGTTTTTCCAATCCGCAGATTACGCAGATTGCGCAGGTTTTCTATCAGCGATATCTGCGTTATCTGTGGATGCTCTTTCCGGCAAGCGTCCGCGCACCGGTGGGTAGGGCAGCCGCAGCATTTTCCAACTCACCCGCTCGCGATTGCCGCCATGCCGCGGGTCACCGTAAAACCCCTGCATCGTGTGGCTGACCACCAGGTCGAAGAATGATTTGGCGGAAACCTGTTTCCAGCATTCCCCCCGCGCCTGGCCTTTGTCCATGGCGTGTAGCACAGCGTCCTGCTGCTGCGATGTCAACACCACGAAGGCTTTGCCGAACATCTCGAGACCGGTGGCCTTCGTGCCGGCAATGCCCAAACGGTAGGTCTTCCGCAGCCGGCGGTATGGACCCAGCAATTGCCGATCGACGAATGTGACCACTCCGGCCCATGCGGCCCCCAGGTCATGGTCCGCCGGTATGATTCGCTCGCAGATCGCTTCCAGCGTGCGAGCCTCATCCTCACTTAGGCAGCGCCATGGATTGCCGGGGCCGAGGCATGCGACCACGGGCCCCGCCGCGGTGGCAATGGCGGTGATTTGCATGAACTTTCGCCGGCTTAACCTCGCACTTTGGCTCATACGGTGGAAGACCTAGCAACCGGAAGACCATCCTCGGGAAGGGGCATGAATCGATCGGACAAAACGTCAACAATGGGAGATTTGCGGTGCGTTCGTCGCGATATCCCTAACCCGGCGTGCTCGGCCAAAACCAAGCTTTGCGCCGTCTCGAATTCTGTGGATTTGGCAATTTCTTTGTTTGCAAAGGTTGGAGTCTTCGCGCCAGCCATGGAAGGAACCCCGGCAATTTCCTAACCGCCTGTTTTTTCTAGACCCTACAAATTGTCGCAACCGGAAGACCCTTGTAGCGCCGACCGGGATGCAGGTGGGTAGCCGGCGCTGCACCTGAATCTAGGACAGCACCACCCGCTTGCGCCCATAGCTCTCCTCCTTTAACATTAACGAGGGTTTGCAATTATGGCCCCGCGGTGGGAAGGGTTAGTCTTCTGCCGCAAGAGGTCGTCTCGCGCGTCGTGGGTGACGCGTGGCGGCATCTCGGCGGCGTCCCCCCGTCGGATGATGCCACTTTTCCTGCGATCCGCTATGGCGGCTCGTGATAACGTGAAGATGGGATGCCATGAGAGCGCAAAGCACCTTGACCCTGCGGAACGAAATATCGGAACTGGAAAGAGTAATGAGTTTTGTCTCCGCTCTTTGCGTCCAGAATTCCATTCCTCCGGAAATCGAATATGACCTGAATCTGGCTCTCGATGAAATGGTCACCAACGTGGCCAAATACGCCTACCCCGAGGGCGGAGAGCACCTCTACACCTTGCATATCACCGTGAATAAGGATGAATTCGTGGCCCGCTTCGAAGATGATGGAGTGGTGTTCAATCCAACCGAATACCCCGTCCCAGATCTCGATGCCCCGCTACAGGGACGTAAAGAGGGCGGCCTGGGCATCTACCTGATTCGCCAAATCATGACCAGCGTCGACTACCAGCGCGTTGGGGGGAAGAATATTGTCACCCTGCGGAAGAAACTCGCCTGAGTTCCTTACTGGGGCGAGGCGGTTTTGACGCTAAAGGAAGCAAGTCAAAACCCAAAGCGCAAAAGTCAACACGCAAATGTCGAGGCAGGCATAGGGCCAACCTTTAGGTCGGCAGATGCCTGTGTAACGCAGCACCCGCTTTTCGGTGCTGCGGCTCTTCCCTATCCGCATCCGCAGTTGGGGGTTTTACGTCGGAGAAGTTTGACCCATCGAAGCCCGATGGCGACGGAAAAGGCTTGACACGAGTTTGGTTGGTGGGCCCACAAGGACTTGAACCTTGGACCAACGGATTATGAGTCCGCTGCTCTAACCAACTGAGCTATGGGCCCGTGCTGTATTTTCAATAAGTTATAAGCGAAATCTGAACTGCCGTTGTCATTTTCTTGCCCAAAACTTGCGATCGGTCCTCCGATCCATTACGAGTCACGTCTAGTATCCTACTGAATCTATTGGTTGGCAAGAGGGAGAAACCCGAATTTCTGTCATTGACATGCGGACTTAAAACCGATCGTCAATGGCTATTCTCGGTCCTCGGTGTAACCTCACTGCGGTGTCGTGGCAAGCGATATTTGACTCTTGTGGGATAATGGGTGCCCGATTTGTTCGAGGTGGGACCGCAGCGGGGCAATGATGGACGGCCCAACCTTTGGCCCCAGTCAGGAGGCTCGTTTCCGCATGGCCGATCTCGAAACCAAGTCGCTTTCGGAAAACGCGTACCAGCCGTTGAAAGACGGCGAAATCTATGTGCCGCTGGTGCCCACCAGCCTGGCGCCACCGGAGGTGACTTGGCGCGCGTTGGTGTGGGGCACATTGCTGTGTATCGTCTTCAGCGTCGCCTCGGCCTATTCCGCCCTCAAGGTCGGCCAGGGAATGGAGGCGGCGATTCCCATCTCCATCCTCGCCATCGGCCTGGCGCGCTTCTACCGGCGGCGCTCCACGGTGCTGGAGAACATGATCATCACCGGCATGGGCGGCGCCTCGGGCAGCGTGGTGGCCGGCGCCGTCTTCACCGTGCCGGCACTCTACATTCTCCACCTCGACCCGCATCCGGTCGAGACCATCTTCATCTGCCTGGCCGGCGGCTGCCTGGGCATCCTCTTCCTCATTCCGCTGCGGCGCTACTTTGTGCGCGAAATGCACGGCAAGCTGCCCTTTCCGGAGGCCACGGCGATCACCGAAGTCCTGGTCACCGGCGAGAAGGGCGGCTCGCAGGCCAGACTGCTGATTCAGGCCACCGTCATCGCCGCGGTTTACGACTTCCTGGTCACCACCTTCCACGTCTGGAAGGAGTACCTGAACTTCCAGTTCGTACCCGTGGTCCGGTCACTGGCCGAGCGCGGGCGCATGGTCTTCAATTTCGACGCTATCAGCTTCGTCCTCGGGCTGGGCTACGTGATGGGCCTGCGCATTTCCATGATCTTCTGCGCCGGCGGCATTCTGGTGAACTTTGTGCTCGTCCCCTTAATCTGGTTCATCGGTAGCCACATGGGCGACGTGACGGTGTATCCCGCTACCATGCCCATTTCGCACATGGCGGCCTCCGACATCTACCGCAATTATGTGCGTTTCATCGGCGTGGGCGCCATCGCGTCCGCCGGCCTCGTCGGCATCCTCAAATCGCTGCGCGTGGTGGCGGGATCGTTCGGCATCGCGCTGCACGCCTTCCGCCACGGCGAAGCGCCCCACCTGGAACGTACCGACCGTGACATTCCCATCATCACCATCCTTCTGGGCGTGGCGCTGGCGGCCATCGGAGTGGCGGCGCTCTTCGGGCAGCTTCATGTTTCGTGGACCGTGGTCGTCGTGGGCCTGGCGCTGACGCTGCTCTTCTCCTTCTTCTTCACCACGGTGGCCGCCAACGCCATCGCCACCACGGCCAACAACCCGGCCAGCGGCATGACGTTGCTCACCGTCATCGTTTCCGCCATCGTGTTGCTGAAGTTCGGGCTCTCCGGGACCACCGGCATGTTCTTCGTGATGGCGCTGGCCGGCATGGTCTGTGTAGCCCTCTGCGCCTCGGGACAGTTCATTACCGACCTGAAAGCCGGCTACTGGCTCGGTTCCACGCCGGCGGCGCAGGAAAAGGTGAAGTTTATCGGGGTGGTCGCCTCGGCCATCACCGCGGGCTTAACCATCATCCTGCTGGCCAAGGCCTTCCAATTCGGAGAGGCCGCGCCCGGCGACCTGCGGCAGGTCCTGGTGGCGCCCCAGGCCTCCGCACTGAAAGCCGTGGTATCGGGATTCATGAGCGGCCAGCCGGTCGCCTACATGTTGTTCGGCATCGGCGCCATGGTCACCGTGGTGCTCGAGATGCTCGGCCTCTCTTCCATGGTCTTCGCGCTGGGAGTCTATTTGCCGCTGCAACTGACCACGCCAATCTTAGTCGGCGGATTTCTCTCCCACCTGGTGAATAAGCGCGGGGAGAAGGTGGGCGGCGAGCACGGCAATGCCATCCGCGACCGCGGCATCATCATCGCGGGCGGCTTGATGGCGGGCGGCGCACTGGGCGGAGTGATTGGGGCGGCGCTCCGCGTGCTGCCGCACTTCAAGGAGGAATGGATTCAGACGCCTTTCTACACGCACGAGGCGGTGTCGCAAAGCGTTTCCGCCCTGCTGTTTGTGGGTCTGTGTCTGTATGTGTGGTTCGGCTCGCTGAAGAAGCCACGGTCACAAGTGCGGTGACCGTGCCGATGCAGAAGGGCGGCCGGATTGGATGTGTTGACGCATATGCATAAATGATGCATACTAGTGCATATGCGAACAACACTTGCGATCGATGAAGCTCTGCTCGAACGGGCTCGAGAATTGTCAGGCATCCGGCAAAAGACGGCCTTGGTACGTGCCGGGCTCGAGGCCTTGATTGCTCGGGAGGCGGCTCGCCGTTTGGCCGCGCTTGCCGGCGCCGAACCGGGCGCCCGCCCCGTTCGCAGGCGTCGACCGGGAACTGCGCGATGATTCTCGTTGATACCTCCGTGTGGATTGCACACTTCCGCGAGGCCGGTTCAAAGCTCGCCCACTTGCTCAGTGAAGGCTTGGTGATGGTTCATCCGTTCGTCGTGGGTGAGCTGGCGTGTGGAAATCTTAAGAATCGAGATGGCATCCTCTCTGATCTCCAAGCCCTTCCGCCCGCTGTGCCCGCCACTCACGAGGAAGCGCTACGCTTGGTTAAAGACCGGAAGCTTTGGGGCATGGGTATTGGCTGGATCGATGCGCATTTGCTCGCTTCCGCGCTGCTTTCCGAGGCCGAGTTGTGGACGCTGGATGAAAGGCTTCGCCGCGCCGCGGCTGCCGCCAGCGTCAAACGCTATACACCTGGGTAACTTCCGAACAGTGCGGCGCAACGCGGACCGCTTTCCTGAAGACTTCATATGATTGCTCCGGAAGAGGGGAAGAAGCTGTCTTCCCGGGCGAGTTGCGCTAGAATAGGCTAAGGGAGAGTGAAGCCATGACTGGAATCCAGTTCGTCACCGACGACAAAGGGCGCAAGACGGCAGTACTTATTGACCTCAAGAAGCACGCGCGCCTGTGGGAGGATCTCTGGGATGGCCTCGTATCCGAGTCACGCCGCAAGGAGAAAAGCATCCCTTACCAGGAATACCGGGCTAACCGCATGAAACATGGCCGTCCCCGTGGTTAAGTATTCGCTGGAAATCACGACCTCCGCGCAGAAAGAACTCGATTCGATCGATGATCCTCTATTTGAGCGAATCGACCGGAAGATTCTGGCGCTTGCCGATGATCCCAGGCCGGTGGGATCGAAAAAGCTCAAAGGGTTCACGCACTCCTGGCGCATCCGGATTGGCGATTGGCGCGTCGTATACGTTCTGGATGATGCTGCCAAGGTCGTTACCGTAACCCGCGTCGCTCATCGTCGAGAAGTCTACGACCGTTGAGAAAGAAACTGTTCCTGACACCGTTTGCTTTGGGTGGGACTGGAAACCCCTATTGAGGAATGTGAGAAAGAGCCCGGCTGGTGAACGATTGGAATCTTGTTTACACAAGGCAAGCTCTCCCTCCCCCTATCAGCATGCGCTGCGTGGTACAATGGATAGCGATGGAAAAACTTCTGGAGAAGGCGGTTTCCGAGGCCGCAAAGCTCCCTGAAAGCGAGCAGGAAGCCCTGGGCGCGTGGTTACTCGCAGAGATAGAGTCCGAGCGCCGATGGAGTGATCTGTTCGAAAGACCAGGCACCGTTATGGAGCGGATGGCGGACGAGGCTCTGGATGAGCACGCCCGTGGTCTGACCACGCCGCTCGATCCTGACCAATTGTGAATTCGCACGTCACCCAGGGCTTTTGGAAGCTCATGGCCGCGCTACCTCCTGATGTTCGCCGTCAGGCCCGTGCAGCCTATCGGCAATTTAGGGAGAACCCTCGTCATCCAGGTCTGCACTTCAAGCAGATTCACGGATCGGACCGGTTAGTCGCGGTCCGCATCAGCCGTGATTACCGCGCCGTGGGCGTCCGCAGATCGCCGGATGAGATCCTCTGGTTCTGGATCGGCCCTCATTCGGAATATGAAAGGCTTCTCGCGAAACGATAAGCAAGGCAGCCGTGCGGCGTGGAGGTGGCCCAGTGCCGCGGCTCATTGCGGGTTAGCCCAACCCATAGCTCGTGGGTCCGCGCTACCTGCTCTTTGAGGTTTCAATTTGAAACCTCAAACGAGGGTCGCGGGGGCCACCGCTATCTCCCTCATGCCTTCACCGAGCACGGCGTCGCCGTGCAACTCGCTTGCCGTGGACTGGGAAAGAGCGTAATCTTGCAGCATGAACACTCTGGATGCCAAAGAGGCAGGGGAAAAGCTTGACCGAATTCTCGACGAGGCGGCCGAAGCGCATCAACCTGTCTTGATTACCAGTCTGCGTGCCAATGCCGTGCTGGTGCCCGAGGAAGATTGGAATGCCATTCAGGAGACCCTTTACCTCCTATCGGTGCCGGGCATGCGTGAATCCATTCGGGTGGGACTGGAAACCCCTATTGAGGAATGTGAGAAAGAGCCCGGCTGGTGAACGATTGGAATCTTGTTTATACAAGGCAAGCGCAGAAGGATGCGAAACGGCTTGCGGCGTCGGGGCTGCGGGAGAGAGCGCAAAAGCTCCTCGATTTGCTGGCCAATGATCCTTTTTCAAAACCCCCACCATTTGAAAAACTCGTCGGCGATTTGGCCGGCGCCTACTCAAGACGTATCAATATTCAGCACAGGCTCGTGTACCAGGTCATTCCAGAGCGCCGGACAGTCAAAGTGCTGCGAATGTGGACGCACTATGAGTGACAGGAGGAGGTGGCATATGGCAAACGAGACTAATATTGAGGATACTTTCTTTTGTTCGGAGGCGATACGAACCAGTGTTCTATTGAAATGTCCATGCGAGGAATCTGGTGCTGATTGGATGGAGGTTAAGAAGGGGACGGGCGGCAGCGCATTACCTACGAATCATGTGATGGTATTGATCTATGAATGCAAGCATTGTAATCAGAGAGTAAAAGTCCATTTTGTAGTTGAAGCGCCGGAGTGTGATAAAGTTACCCAGCTTTAGGCAGAAGGCGGGGGCTTGGGGATCATTTGGAACGGGTGGTGCAGACTCCCTGCAGTTGGCACTCCGCGGCTCTTCCCTATGGCATTTTAGCGTAGACACATTAATCGCAGAGGAATTATCTAACATCAATAGCCGCAGAGTCGCAAAGGCTGCGACTATGCGCAACCTGCTGTATGTATGGTTCAGCTCGCTGCGGAAAGCAGGTAAGTAGCGCGGACCACCGCTCTTGTGGTCCGCGTCTTTTCAGTTCGAAGACACGTGACGACTCACGGCGCGGAAGAGACGCGGACCGCAAAACGGGCGGTCTGTGCTTCCTGCTCAGACGGGAGGATGCGGAATGCTCGAACTGAACAAGATTGAATTCTATGGAGCGAGTAACACACGCGAGCCACAACCAGAGGTAGAGATGGACGCGGAACTAAGACCACTGTGGCCGAAGATAACGGCATTAAATGCTGGTGAGATGCTGGTCGTTCCTTATGATTCAACAGGCAATATGTGGATCGGTTATTCTTATTGCCGCAAGCTGAGGAAGCTGTTTGCCTCTCACCGACCGACGAAGTTTTGCAATCTGAAAGTGACGCGAGGAAAGAATAAGCTCTACATTTTGGCGGTACGAGACATCTGGCAACCCATTGACGGGTCTCAGGTAGGAAGCATCGCCGCATTGGGTTATTTAGGCATTGTCTGTGGCGCTTTGATGCATTGGAACATCGTAGAATGGATAGCAGGTTTCCTACTCGTAGGATGCTGTTTTTGGGTCGCGGACAAGCACATGAGATTATTAAAGGTGCAAGTAGAAAAAATCGAACAGCGGTTGGAGGATTTGGAAGCACGGACTAAATCTGAGCAGCTTGGAAACGACTTGTAAAGGCTGCCCGGAGAGTCGGAGGCGCCCATTGCCGAAATCGCCTCGAGAAAAACCGAACTCGCTTGTTCCCTTCGAATACGTAGTGGGTAATCCTGAAGCATGGCAAGAGGTAGCTCACGACTTGGTGGGGTGCGCCAACATCCTCTTGGATGCGGCGCTAGAACGCAAGCAGTTGCAATGGCTGGCGGGTGCACGTGGGTCCGTATCTTTTCGAGTCGTGATGATGCTGTACGGATTTGCTGCCGAGAACCTCATAAAGGCGATCATAGTCGCGAAAAATCCGATCTGCGGACCTTTGTTTCCGGTTTCGAAAGGTACTTTGGTTGGCAGATTTGCTAACCACAATCTTCCTGAATTAGTCAAAGAGGCTGGCCTCGGGGTATCAGCAAGTCAGGAGCACCTCCTGAAACGACTTAAAGAGTTCATAGAGTGCGGGAAGTATCCAGTAGGCCGCCGCGAAGGAGAGGGGCGAGCTACACAGGTTTCCTTCGGCGCGCTCGACTGGAGCGACGTGCTTCAACTTCTTGGGTACCTGGAGGAAGAGCTTCAGCGGGCTAGTGGTGGCCTTGTAGCGGCGCATCCCGACCTGCGCGGAATCCACAGGGTGTGCCCACGGAGGGGGCCTGCCGGATACGGGTAGTTGATTAGCACAGCCGGTAGTAGCGGCACGGATTTTCTGCCGTGGGTGGCGCAGACATTGGTTTGTATGTCCGCGCCCCAGTTGGAGGAGGGATCAATGGACACGATAGGACGATTTGTGGCAGACGCCGTTCTCGGTATCGACACGCTTTGGGGTGGCGATGTCATGTGTGCCTCGGGCACGGGACGATTCATTGCTGACTCGTGGTTCTCCGATGAGCCACTGCCGGCCGCCTACACGGCTCCGGCGGCAGCGCGGGTGCGGGCGAGCGGTGGGGTTGCAGGCAAGTCGGTGGATCGCCAGGCGGTGGAGGAGTATCTCGGTGAGGTGGATCTCCCGCAAGCCATCGCGGGGGTTCGAGAAGAGGCACGGAAGATAGGCGGCATGCGCGGTGAGTATCTGCTGGGCCTCGCGCTGTGTCTCGAGACCATGTGGGACCTCGCCATGGAAGTGCTGGGGAAAGGCAAACCGGTTCCCTACGTCCGATGTGTGGAGGCCTCGACCGGCCGTCCCCCGGAAGCCTCCCACCCGGAAGCGAAGCGCGCGCGGGTGGCGGAGTTGTTGGGCCGGGCGGGTTACGCGGCCTCGGGTTCAACTGGCCTGCTGGGGGCGGTCGATGCGTGGCGGCGGGACCGGTTGGTTCCGATGGCTTCTGTCCGCGCCCTGGGCGCTGTCATGATTGCCCACTTTGACCGCCTGAGCGCGGCCAACTTGCTTCCTTATCTTCCGCCGGATCTCGCGCCCGTGCCTCGGGCCAATATTGAATTCCTGCCTATCAAGGACGCCTGGTTTTCGGGCTCGATGAACTACCTGGGAAGGGCGCGGAATGCGGATGGCAGCCCGCAATACGAAGCCACCTATGAGATTAACGCTTCCTTGCAGATGTCGGTGCCGGAGTTCGAGCAACTGGTGAGTCATGAAGTCGTGCCCGGGCACGTGACGACGTTTGCCTACTTGCAGGATCTCTATATCCGCGGCAAGGTCGGCTTCGAGGCCACAATCGGGACGATGAACTCCCGCGCCGGTACCCTGTACGAGGGAATCGCCAACAACGCAATTCTCATCGCCCATGGCATAACTGAAGTCGAGCAATTGCCCGACGAGGATTTGCAGATCGGCGTGTTGCTGGCATTGCTCCAGGACGATGCCAAGAATCAATCTTCCTACCTGACGTGGGGAGAAGGAGCGCCGCGCGAGAAAGTGGCGGCCCAGCTTCGCAGCGATTTCCTGGTCACCGAAGAGCGCGCGGACAAGCTCTCCGGGGCATGGGGCCAACATCCGTTACTGGGCCGAATGTATCTTCCGGCCTATCGGGCGGGAACGGAGAGAATCGCGCAGTGGCGACGCATTCACCCGGCGGATCATATTCTACCGGCAATCTATGGCTGTTCCGGGCTGGCTGATATCGTGACCATCGAGGAGATGTTAAAGCCAGAGTAGCTCCGTGCTGACGTTTTTTCACCCTCGCCGGCGAGCCTCGCCACCTCAATTCCTGCCGGTAGGAAATCGGCGGGGGAATTGTAAGATTTTTTCCTACCGGTAGGAAATTCCGCAAGAATTCTATTGACACCGTTCCTTGTCTTTGAGCTAGGCTAAGGCGGGTGCGGGCTGGGGCGGGCGGCGGGTCTGGGAAGGCGGGACCTGTTCGAGCCCCGCGGGCTGGGTTTTGGGGAATCCCTAGCCCCCAGCACCAGTACCTGATCCCGCGCCTTTCCACGATGTGTCAGAAACAAAAGGGGTTGGTTGTTTAGCGTCAGAATGTCTCAACGCGCTATTTACTTCAATCAAGGAGAGTTAGGTTGAAATACGGGAGCCGGAACGAAAAAGGGGAAGCGGCTTTCCAGGATGTACTAGAAACAAAAGGGCGTTAGCGGAGAATTGCGAAATCCTCAAGAAAATCTATGTTATTGAAACTAAATTAGTTATTCTATTCTCTGCGGGCAGAGGTCAAGAAAAAAAAGGGGCGAAAAAAGAGGCATGAGTTGTGCTAAGTGGTTAAAAACAAATGTAGAAAAAATGTCCGTTTTCTGCCTTTCCAGGATGTTAATGAAAACAAAGGATTTATCAACTTCTTTCCACGATATTGATGAAAATAAAGGAGAAAGGCGTTGGACGCGAGGTTAACAAAAAATGGCATGTAGCCATAGTAGCCTACTAAATTTCATGAACGCCACGCTGATCCGTCATGGCCAGGCCCCCGATAGATCGGAGCAGGTCGGCCATGCCACAAGGCGTGGCACGGGCGTCCGTGTGAAAATGGCTGTGCCGAAGGCACTTTGGAGTGCGGCCGCGAAGCTGCCGCTTTCCGCTCTTGGTGTGTGCGGTCCGTGGGCAAGGGGCAAAGCGGCAGCTTCGCGACCGCACTCCAAAGCGCTCGCGCACTGTTCAAGGCGGTTCCCCTGCGGTTTTGCGAGTCCGGCGGGGATATAATTGGTTTTCGTTCGAGCGGGGATGGGTTTTGAGATTCGCCGCCGGACCGCCGGGAGAAGCGAGCTTAGAAAAAGAGGATCACGTATGCCCCAATACGTTCTGGCGCTGGACCAGGGAACCACGAGTTCGCGGGCCATTCTGTTTGACCACGCGGGGCGCACGCGCGCGTCCGCCAGCCAGGAGTTCAAGCAGTATTATCCGCAACCGGGCTGGGTGGAACACGATGCGGCAGAAATATGGCAGTCGCAGCTCGCAGTGGCGGAAAGAGTTCTGGCGGAAGCCCAGGCATGCCCAGAGGATTTAGCTGCACTCGGCATCACCAATCAACGGGAGACGGTGCTGCTGTGGGATCGCGCCACCGGCGAGCCATTGCACAAGGCGATCGTGTGGCAATGCCGGCGGACGGCGGCGGTTTGCGACCGCATCCGCGCCGAGGGTTTCGACCGCATCCTCCGCGAGAAAACCGGCCTGGTAACCGACGCCTACTTTTCCGGAACCAAGATCGCGTGGCTTCTGGAAAACGTCCCTGGCGCCCGCGAAAGGGCGCAGCGCGGCGAACTTGCCTGTGGAACCATTGACACCTGGCTGGTCTGGCAACTCACGGACGGGCGCGTGCATGCGACGGACGTTTCCAATGCCTCGCGCACCCTGCTCTTCAACCTGCATACGCTCGATTGGGACCAGCAAATCCTGAACTACTTTGCCATTCCCGCGTCGCTCCTGCCGGAAGTGAAACCCTCGAGCGCCGTCTTTGGCCAGACGCACCGGTTCGGCGCCCCCGTCCCCATCGCCGGCGTGGTGGGCGACCAACAAGCCTCCCTTTTCGGGCAGCAATGTTTCCGCCACGGCATGGTGAAGAATACCTACGGAACCGGTTGCTTCCTGCTGATGAATACCGGCACGGAAATTCCGCGCTCTGAATGCGGGCTGCTGGGAACGGTGGCTTGGGGGCTCGAAGGCCGCACGGAATTCGCGCTCGAGGGCAGTGTCTTCATTGCCGGGGCAGCCATCCAATGGCTGCGCGATGAGATGAAGCTGCTCGGCGACGCCGCGGAAAGTGAAGCCCTGGCGCGCTCGGTGCCCGACACGCACGGAGTTTACCTGGTCCCCGCCTTCGTGGGCCTGGGGGCGCCGCACTGGGATGCTTACGCGCGTGGCACCATTACCGGCATCACCCGTGGGGCCAACCGGGCGCACCTGGTGCGCGCGGCACTGGAAGCCATCGCCTATCAGACGCGCGGAGTGGTGGACGCGATGGCGCGCGACTCCGGCTTGCGCCCGGAAGTTCTGCGCGTGGATGGCGGCGCGGCGCGCAATGATTTTCTCTGTCAATTCCAGGCGGACATTCTGGGAATCCCCGTGGAGCGCCCCGCCACGACGGAATCCACGGCGCTGGGGACCGCTTACCTGGCAGGCCTCGCCACGGAATTCTGGCGGGATCAGCGGGAACTTGCGCCGCACCTTCAGTTGGGCCGCCGCTTCGAGCCCAGCATGGACTTGGCCCGGCGCGAGGAATTGTACGCGGGCTGGGAACGCGCCGTCGAGCGCGCCAAGGGTTGGGCGCATCCACCGTTGGGTAGCGGGTCAATCTGATGTAGAGGCGGCTTTACGCCGCCATATGGCGAGGTAAACTCGCCGCTACACCATCAAATTGATCCACTACCCAACGTTGCAGTAGGTTTTTATTGTGGTAAGCTTTCGCTATGAACGCTCTTGATGTTCTGCAAGCCAAGCGCGCAGATATACTGCGAGTCGCCGCCCTTCACGGCGCTCGTAATGTGCGCATCTTCGGGTCCGTGGCTCGAGGAGATGAGGGGCCTTCCAGCGATGTGGACTTCCTAGTTGAGTTTGAAGAGGGCCGCAGTGTCTTTGACTTGGCTGGGTTATGGCAGGATTTGGAAGAATTACTGGCTCGCAAGGTTGACGTCGCCGAACCCGAAGGATTGCATTGGTACATCCGGGACCGAGTATTGAAAGAGGCCGTGCCACTGTGAGGGACGAACGGCTATATTTAAAAGCAGGACGCACTATGACCGATCTTTTAGACGAAATCTTCCAACAGCCCGCGGCGCTTTCCGCGCTGCGAAAATTTTACAGCAGCCCGGGGGCGATCCCGGCAAAGTGTTTGCGAAGCTTGGCCCCGCGTTGGCCACCCACCGTGGTATTTACCGGGATGGGCTCGTCGCTTTTCGCGGCGTACCCCGCGCAGGCCTATTTGACCGAACAAGGGGTACGCGCCCTGGTATGGGAAACCGCTGAGCTGGTGCATCACCATATGAAGGTTTTGCGGCCGGACACTTTGCTGGTGGTGGTTTCACAATCGGGCGAGACCGCGGAGGTGTTGCGCTTGCTGGAGTATTTGGCCCCCAAGAGTCGCGTGGTGGCAGTGACGAATGTGGAATCGAGCTCCCTGGCAAAGCGCGCGAAATTGCTTCTGCCCTTGATGGCGGGCGGGCAGGTTGCCGTCAGCACCAAGACTTACACCTGCTCGGTGGCCGTGCTGATGTACCTGGCCTTTGCGATTGCGGGCAAGGCGCCCCGTCCCCTGACCCAGGAGGTGATGCGCGCGGCGGAAGCCGAGGAGACGATCCTGGACCGCCACGGGGACCTGATGCCCCCGATCCTGGAGTTTTTCAATCAGCCCCCTTACGTAGCCTTGATGTCCCGCGGGGCGGACCTCGCAACCGCTTACCAGGGAGCGTTGACGCTGAAGGAAGTGGCGCGGATGGCGGCCGAGCCCATCAGCGCGGCGCAATTCCGCCATGGGCCGATGGAAATCATCAACCCAAACCATCGCTACATCCTTTTTGCCCGGCAAGGAAAAACCGGGAAGCTGCTGCTGAAACTCGCCCGTGACATCTGTAAGTCGAGGGGGCGGGTTCTGCTCTTCACGGACATGCCCTTTGACAATGTCATGAATGTGTGCTTGGTTCGGTCGCAACCTATACGGTTGGGCTTAGGGACGCTGGTGGATAGCCTCTATATTCAACTGCTGGCATACGATGCGGCGTTGCGGGCGGGATTTGAACCCGGAAAGTTCGTATTTGCGGAAAAGGTGACGCGCGAGGAGTAAGACCCTCCCGCGGGCGTGATTCAGCAGCGCACGTGGAGCTTTACGCCCAAGGTGGTCCTGAAGCACCTTCCCGCGGATGGGGAGGGCAAACGTCGCCCTTCCGCTCGGAGAGGCACTGAAAGCCCCAACGACAGATCACCTCGCCGAGAAGTTGCCTCCTCGGCAAAGTGATGACGGCTGGCATTTTGAATACGAAGCCCTTAGTTCCGCGAGCGCAGTTCCTGGCAGGTGACGCAATACCGTGCCCAGGGGATAGCCTTGAGGCGATTGGGGGAAATATCCTCGCCACACGCTTCGCACACGCCGTAAGTTCCACCGGCACAACGTGCAAGCGCTCTCTCAATTTCTTTCAAAGTTCGGCTACGCAGATTGGCAGTAACTACCGTGACATCCTGCTCTACGGTCCTGACGGCAAACTCCACCGCATCAGGAGACTGCACGCTGACCGACAAGGCCTCGGGTTCACTCCGAGTGGCAGCCAGAATCTCGTCGCGCTTCTTCAGCAAGAGGCTTCGATATGTCCTTTTTGGAGACTTCACCACTGTACGCATACTCATTCGTCCTTCCCAAATCTTTCTAGGAAACCTTTCATTTTAAGGTCTGCCCGTGGATTCGGATGATTGAGATGATACCAAGGTTGCATAATTTTTTGAAGTTTTTTGTGGATTTTATATTCCCTTATTTTTCAGTATGTTACAGCCCATAGCGGACGTGTTATAATCACCGCGAAAAGTTTGGAGTAAGAATTGATTTGCGGAGATCCTCCCATGAGCACGCGTGAGGAAATGCTGGATCGTGTTCGAAAGGCTCTGGGGCGAGCGGATACAGGCTCCCTTGTGACGCCGATGCCGCCCCTCGACCTCGCGGGGGTCATGCCTCCCTTGGCGCCGGATGACTATCTGACCAAATTCGAGGCCGAATGGGAGAAAGTGGCGGGAAGCGCCTATCGTGTGTCGAACATGAACGAATTGGAGGCCGTCTTCCAAAAAATCCTGGTGCTGCCGGAAACCCACGCCGTGGTGCTATCCGGGAACCCTTTGCTGACCGAACTGGGCATAGCCGGCCGGCTTACCGCCCTCAACAAGGTCGTAACATCCTGGCCGGCCAGCACAGGAGTTGGGGGAACGGATGCCCTTGCTGACTTCAACAAAGCCAGTTTCGCAGCGGGAGCCGGCATCACCGGTGTCGATTTCGTGCTGGCGGAAAGCGGTACCTTGGTATTGAGCAGCGCCACGGAACGAGTGCAGGTGGCCTCGCTCGCCCCGCCGATCCACATTGCACTCTACCGGCGGAGCCAACTTGTTGGTTCGCTCGATGAAGTCCTGGCCAAGCTCCCGATTTCGAACTCCCGGCACGGCCCCACCCCCGGCCGCTCGGTGGTGTTCATCACCGGCACCAGCCGGACGGCCGATATCGAGCAAATCCTGATCCACGGCGTCCACGGCCCCCGCGAAGCCCACGCCATCCTGGTGGAAGATAGCTGCTAATGACCTCAAAATACAGCTTTTCTTAGCATCTGTCAGACAAAGTGCAGCCTTACTCCCGCGGGTGGGGACTTCGGACTTGCGCCGGGTTGGTTTTCGGCTCGTCTCCCTTACTGGGGCTTTCCTTGCAGATAACTGACCACTGCGGAAGTCAAGTCGGCCTCACCTTGGGGCGTATAGGGAGAACTGTACGGATTGGGCTCGTAACCGCCGTGAGCAAAGGCCTCTTTCGTCGGGAAGTAACCCAGGAATCCGTTGCAGTAACCGTAGTGGAAAGTGAAGGGAAACGGCGACTGGTCCCTGACCTGCATGGCGATTTCACAGAAGAGTTCCAAGGGAGCCGCCCAAATCGCAATATCGTCGTTGATCCGCAGGAAGCGGACGGGAATGCGAACCAGAGCCGTTCCCGTGTTGTCTTTCCGAAGATAAGCAGCCAGTTCCGGCGTCCAACCCAGGTTGTCCTTTCTTTCCGGCGTTTCAACGATCTGCATGTCGAGGGAAAGTCTCACCTCCGAGGTCGTATGCCCCAACTGCCGGTTCGCCTCCAGAATTCTATCTCCCAGCAATACCCGAAACTGGCTGAGGTGTCCGCTTTTGAAGTCCGGATAGACGCTATAAATCGGAGCCATGTTCCCGGCTGCGCCTTGAATATAGAGCATGGGAGCGCCGAGCTTCTCCTCAACATAATCGGCGACAATCCCCGGTGCGTCTCCACTGATCAGCGTGTTAGCCGGCCCCAGGACCGTTCCATGCATTGCATAGTTGGCGATCAGGGCGAGAAGCGTTCCGTCCGCCTTCTCCAAACGCAGGAGTCCGATCCTGCGGTCCGCCGGGCCATCGGGGTTCAGGCCCAAGAAGGCTTCTCCCTCAACATCTTGAGCGCGACGGTTAATGTTGGCTTGAGCGAAGCCCCACCCTACTCCCAGGCGGGCGGGCTCCAGCTTGGCGCGGGCTTGTTTTATCCCTTCCAACAACTCCTTCTCCACCCGTGCCGAATACTCGGGATTGGATGCGTGTTGGAAACGATCAGGCATGTAGATACCATCCAGCCCCGGGGACCCGACCTCCGGGGCTGAATGTGAATGTGTGACGATCCACCAGACTTGCAGGGGCTTGATTCCCGTCTGCTTTTCGAGTTCCTGCATCACCTGGTCATAGAACCCTGGAGAAATCTCGGTGATGTCGGACGAGATCAGGAAGAACTGGGTCTTGCCGTCGTCCATGGCGACAATGCGATGGAAAAGACGGTCATGGACGCCGGTCGATTGCCTGGGGTCATAACCGCAAAGCCACACGCTGGTCTCCGGGGTAATATCGACCTTGACGGCCGAAGCGCGGAAACCCGCCGCTAGCGCATTGGTCACGGAGCAAGCTGCCACCATCATGAGGCCTGCAATTAAACCCTTCAGTCGATGTGAACAGCCGGTAGAATTCAAACGAAGTAACATGGTGCTTCGACCTCACGAAGGATTCAGATTAGAAAACAAATTTCAAGGCAAACTGCATGGCGCGCGGATCGGTCTGGACGTTCGTGATCCGCCCAAATTGACAGCCGGCTTGATGCACCAAATCGGTCTCCCCCCCGCCTCCCGGTGGCAAACAGTAACCGGTGTTCGGGTAGCCGAGGTTCTGGTGGTTCAGCGCGTTGAACAGCTCCCATCGAATCTGGAAGTAGCGGCTCTCCCCAACTTGAAATCGCTTGCTCAGCGCCGTATCCAGATTCCAGAAGCCGGGAGAAAAGAGACCGGGAATCACCGCTCCCGCCGTGCCCCACTGGTAAGCCAGGGAGGAGTTGGGATCGTAGTTGGCCCAGAAATTCTGATCAGTGCCGAAGGGAGGTGAGAAGGCGGCGGGATTGATCCAATCCGCCTGGGTCTGGCCTCCGGGCACTGACTTCGGGTTGCCAATTAGATTCGGGCGGCAGGTGATTTGATCGCAGGGGCCGGAGACGGCAATGGGCACGCCGCTCTGCGCCGTGAACGTCCCGCTCAGCTCCCAACCTCCCAATGCGCCGGTCGCCAAGCGGCCCTGGTTCAGGAACGGCTTACCTCTGCCAAACGGCAGTTCATAGGCGCTGGAAAAGTTGAACATCTGCGGAATGTCGTCGACGGCCAGGGCACGATCGCCATTCCGGTTATCCGGGTTTTGGTAAGAGCTGGCATAGTAAGCAATGCCGTACGCCGTACGCCCGCCGAGGAAGCTGCCGGACGAATTCGCCAGAGCCACGTGGAAGGGGTCGGAGTTCTCGACGCCTGCCTGCGTCACCTTCTCCGAGGAGATCTTCTTGGAGTAGGTATAGGCGGCGATGAAAGTGAAGCCGGACGACAGGTGCTTCTGCAAGCGGACGTTCAGCGCGTCGTAGCTGGTGTTGGCGTCATAGGCGGGAATCTGGCTCAAGCCCGAGAACGCCGGGAATGGGGTCAGCAGGATGTTGAGGGGCAGTTGGTCGGATCCCCATATACTCGCCAACGCCGCAGCCGATGTCGGCGAATAGTATTGGGAGATGGGCACCGCGTTGTTGATGCTGCTGCGTAATGCGATAACTTTACTCAGGGGAACGTAATCGAGATTGCGGTAGAAATCGGTTGGCAGATGCGTGGCCTGCTCCCCAACGTAACCCATACTGAGGTTGAGGCCAAGCGGCAATTCGCGCTCGATTTCCAGGTCCCAACGGCCCACCATCGGGTCGCGGGATGGTTTCACGAGCTGGTAGAGCGGACTGCCAAGCATGGGAGCTTTCTGGTAGGCAGGGAGAGTGTTGGTATACGGCGGCGTAGCAAAGGTTCCCACGTTGACGCCCGAGGGCATCAGTGGAAATGCCACGCAAGCTCCCGTGAATGACCCGCATTGGTTCGGATAGTAGCTGGCATTCCAACTGGTATTCGGGAAGAGGCCCGGCGTATTCCCCATACCTTCGCCGGGATTGTTGGTTTCGTTGGCAGAATCGCTGTAAAAGATGTCGTAGCCGGCACGGATCACAGTTTTCTTGTTATCGTGAAAGGGCGTCCACGCGATGTTGAAACGGGGCGAAAAGTCTGTCTTGTTCGCCGGATAGTAGTCGTTCCCCAAGGTAATGCCGCCCGGCTGTCCGGGATAGACCACTTGGCCCGGAAGTTCAGTGAGAGGATTTATACAAGTCGTACAGAACTTAACCTCGAGCTGTTTGATGCGGTTCTTGGCGTAGCCATACAGGTCATAGCGCAGGCCGAGACTCAACGTGAAATTCGGAGTCACGCGAAGGTCGTCCTGGAAGAAACCTGCCCAGTATCGCCAGCGAAGGTACAAAGGCTCCTGGAAGCCGGTCCCGGCGCCGTTGGGGACCGCTCCCATCAAGAACTCGGCCAGCCCGCCACCTCCTCCGAGATGGGTAATCGGATTCTCGTCTGTTCCACCGTTAAAACTCAAGTTAGTAGGTACGCCGCCGCCCCACGCGCCGTGTTCCAGGCGGTACATCAATCCGGTCTTCAGGGTATGTCTGCCGCGGACAATCGTGAGGTTGTCATTGATGGTGTAAGCGTCGCTTGCCTGATAGGTATCGGCCCACGACTGCGTTCCTATTCCCAGACTGCCCCCGGCCGGGAGGGACACGGAAAAATAGGGGACGGGATAAAACTGGGGTTGAGTGGGAATGTTCAACGGGGCGAGTTCTTTCTCGGTGCCGGCAATGTCCATGATGCCACTCAAAGCGCCCAGGCTGGCGGCAATATATTGGCGCGAAAAGCCGGCACGGAATTCGTTGACCGTGGTGGGACTTAACGTGAAGGTGTTGCCGAGTGCGATGACCTGGCTTTTCGAGTCCATCGGGTAGGTGCCGCCGTACCCCGCCAGCGACGTCGGAGCGGACGGACCGGTCCAGGGCACGCGATAAAACCGGTACTGCCCGGGGTTGTAGAGCCACTCGCCAAAGAATTTGCTCTTTTCACTCACCTGATGATCGAATTTGAGAGAGAGGTTGGTGGATAGCTGCGAGTTCCCCACGGTCCCCAGATAATTGTCGCAGACGGGAAACCCATCATTGCCCATGGGACATCCGCTCAGCGGGCTGATGTAATTGGGCATGGGATAGGAATTGAGAAAATAGAGCGCGTAGGGATTAAGGCCCGGGACGTTGCCATTCGGGGTGGGTATTTGAGCAGGCAATTGTGTGGCAAAATTGCAGGTCGCGGAAGTGGGGTTAACCGCCAGCCCGCCTTCAATCAGACCCGTACAGCCGTTGGGGGTGAGGGGCGTTCCAAATGCCGAACGCGCGAAATTACCTTGGCTGTCGGGCCCCACGGTCGAATAGGGATTGTAGATGCCCAATTGGGCAATGTTGGGAACCTCGCTGAAATCGCCCCCGCGCATCGCCGCGGTTGGAACCGTGAGAGTCTTCGTCCCTTGCAGGTGCAGGATGGTGTCGTCGTAGGAGAAGAAGAAGAACGTCCGGTTCTTACCGTTATAAATATGCGGGATGTAGACCGGTCCTCCCAGCGTGCCTCCGGCATCGTTGAAATGCAACACCCTCGCGGGGATGATTTGTCCTGTCGTACTGATCGACGTAAAAGGGTTGCGCGCATTAAAGGCACTGTTGCGGACATAGTCATAGAGGTCGCCGTGGAAAGCATTCGTGCCGGATTTCAGCACGACGTTGAACACTCCGCCGGCGGTATGACCATATTCCGCGGCAAAGGCGCTCGTCACCGCTTGGAACTCATTGACGGCATCGGGCGACGGGTTCACCGCCTCATTCTCACCAATGCTGGAAACGTTCAGGCTGCCATCGATGTACCACGCGTTGGCGCCGCCTGAGCCACCGTTGACTTCCACCGCCGACCCTTGCAAGTGAGTGGGGTCAGGCCAACTCCCGTACTGGCTGTTAAACCCGAAGGTCGACCCTGGAGGTCCGGCCTCCGCGGTCACGCCCGGCATCAAAAATACAAGTTGCTGGATATCGCGCCCCGCCAGCGGCAGTTCAGTCGCCAGGGTCGTACCTACCGTGGTGCTGTAGTTGGTGGGGGTGGTCTCAATCTGGGCCGCCTGCGCCGCCACCTCGATGATCTGGCGGGTTGTGCCCACTTTCAGCGCCGCGTCGAGCCGCGTTTCCACGGAGGCATTAATCTCGATGTCGGTCAGTTCCAGAGGAGTAAAACCAGGCAGCTCGAAACGAGCAGTATACTTGCCAGGAAGCAGATTCCCGACGCGGTAGAAGCCCGTCTCATTGGTTTTCGTGGTCGTTGCGACGTTCGTGTCCACCGCAGTTACCGTCACGTTCACTCCCGGCGTGACCGCGCCCTGGGGGTCAGTAACAATTCCTTCGAGAACACCCCGATTAATCTGAGCGGAAACGGGCGACACCCAAAGAACCACACCTAACAACAAGATGATCTTTGTAAGCTTCATCGCGCCCTCCTGGAGACTATCTCCGAGTAACACGCCCGCGCAATCCTTGCGCAAGTGATACAAGAATCCGTAATTGACTTTCTTGGCTTTCCATCGGCGCGCAGTATACACCCGTTTGCCCTCAAGGACCAAGCGTAGCGCGGAGCGGTTTTTCAAAGTCTGCGGCTCTTCTTGCCGGTCGTTCCCGAGTGGCGCGGACTTACAAAACCGGTCCGCGCTACACGGGCTTTCGAGAAGTTTTTCCTTCGCTGCCGCCAAAATGTCTGAATCCAGAGAAGCTGGCCCGGCGATGCGCCCTCTGACGGACCACATCCCAACTCCGCCGTCTACAGTCTACCGATCTCTCGGAATCCGGAGTCAGTCCACTGTTTCAGCCGATGCTTGCCTTCCTCGATCAGCTTGAGGATATCCTGCGCGTCCTGCGTCTTCATCACTTCGTCGCCCCAAAGCGGCGCGAGCAGAGCGCGGGCGGGCATGTCGGTTTTCAGATATGCGGGCTCCAGTTTTGCCAGGGCGGCGGCGGTCCCCAGGGCGTAGCGGCGCGGGACAACGTATTGGTGCAGGGCCAGGCGCAGAGTTCCTACCAGGCGGTCGTCCCAGCCGAGTTTGCGGTGCGGGTCGCGGCCCACGCGTTCCACGCTGTCCAGCAAATAAGGATTGGTCATGCGCTCCAGCAGATCGAGAGCATACTCGCGGTATCCGTCGGGCGTGAACAAGCGGTCCTTGCCGGCATGTTTGCGTATCAGCGCCGCGCCCGATTCTTCCAGGAACGCGGCGCGGATGAATCCCAGAAGATCGGGCATGCGGCGCAAATCGGCGATGCGTGGAAGGCCGCGCAAGGAACAGAGGTAAGCGGCCAGCGCGTGGGTGGCGTTGTGGCCGTAAAGCTTCGCTTCCTCGAAGGGGAGCAAGTCTTCCTTTTCCACGAAAGCGGTAATGCCTCTTTGGAAAGGCGGTTCGCCGGCCGCTTGCGGAAAGCTCACTTGCGAAATCAGGATGCGGTTGAAGGCTTCCACCAAAAAGGCGCGGGAGCTATCGCGCGTGACCATGGCCAAATGCCGGGCTTCGATTTCACCCGCCTCGGTGATGACTCCGCTCATCTTGCCAATGACCGTGTTGAGAAAGCGCACGCGCCCGCGCACCGCGGCTTTTTCGACGGCAGGGATTTCGTCAAAGACCGCCGCCTCCAGGATTTCCGCGGCGTGATTGTGGTTTTCGGCGGCGTATACCACCGCGCGCGGTCCCGCGGCGGCGGCTTTGTTGCGAAGTCCCTGCGCCAGGATGCGATGAATACTGCCGGGCTCCGGCCCGGCATAGAAACTGACGCTGGGCACGGCGGTGGAAATCTCTTCCGCCTCGGCCACCGCATCCACAAGACGCGCAATATCCGGCGCCACGGCGGGATTCTCCATCTGCACGGGACCGACGCGCGCGATCTCCACACGATCGGCGTGGGCGACGTTCACCGCGTAGCACCCGGCGTGGCGGCGAAGCGTTTCGACAGTGTCCGGCGCCACTTCGCCCACCACCAGCCGGGCGAAGCTCCCGGCGCGAAAAGCTTCATAGAGAAAGAGGCCCGCCTGAATGGCTCCGAAACCGAAACCCACAAAGGTGCGATGGCCGGTCAATGGCATGAGTCGATCCTCGATGAACAGGAAGTCAGGAGTCAGAATGTGTGAGGTCGTTATGCTGACTTCTCGCTCCTGACTTCTGGCTCCTGTAAGTAGTCCTGCTCGTCCTGCGCCGTCCAGGATTTTACCGCCATGATTTGATTAGCGGACCGGTGGGGATAAACCACCGCCTTACCATCAATGGCTTGCGCCTTGATCATTTGCAGGAATTCCGCGGCATGGGCAAGATCGCCGATACGCGCAATGTGATCGCCCGCGTCGATCTCCCGCGCGGCCATCAGCTCGAGCGTGCGCGCCACATCCCAAGGCGAGCCGCCACTGGAACCGGTGATGTTGATTTCCTGGTAGTGCACCAGGCTGGTGTCAAATCCCACCGTATCCTCGCCTTTCTTCAATCCGCCGAACAGGTTCAGGACAGCGCCGCGCCCCACCAGGCGCTGGGCATCGGCAATAACCTGGCGCGCTCCGACGGCCACGATTACGTCATCAGCGCCCGCGTAATTCGTCAGTTCGCTGACCACTCGCTGCAAATCCTCGACAGCGGGGTTGAGAGTCCGAAGCTCGATGCCCAGCGCCGCGGCACGGGGGCCGAAAAGCATCTTCACTACCCCTAGGCGCGACTCCACCAGGTCCGCGGACACGATCGCGCGGGGCCGATAGCTCATGGCCAGGGCCACGTGCATGCGTCCCATGGCGCCCGCCCCCAGAATGACGGTCACGCCGCCAGGCTTCAGTCCTTTCACCACTCCGCGGGGGCCGAGCGGGTTTTCCTGGGTCAAGTGGACGTGATGATCCTGCGCCGAGATGACGCAGGAGAAGGGCTCGCTCAATGCGGCGTGGGCATAGGGCAGCGTGGCATCGGGGAGCGGAAGCAGGCACCCTGCGGCAAGTATCTCCTCACTGATCAGGATGTATTCCGCCAGATGCCCGCCCAGAGTGTAACCCACCGCCACCTTGTTGATCCCTCGCGCGTGGTCACGGTAGCGCTCGCGATGGTTGATGGGCGCGCAATCCACGGCGGGCTGGATGACGTAACGCTGCCCTGGGCAGTAGCGCGTGCGCAGACCCGCACCAACCTCGACCAGGGTGACCGAACCTTCGTCGCCAAGAATAAGGGGAAAACGCGTGATGTCCCAGCCGGAAAGGAGCGGGTGGTTCGGCCCTTGTTCGATCAGCTTGATGAGTGACGTGCAAATCCCCGCGGCGTCCACGCGCGCCAACATCTGCTGCGGGCCGGGGCGAGGGGTTGGTACCCTGCGCACTCCCAAGTGGGAGAAGCCCGTGCCATCCAACACCAGGGCGCGCATCTCAGCCGGAATCGTTGGCGTGTCCTGGGAATCTTCTCGCGCGCTGTCGCGCGCCGCGCTGGGTTCGCGATTCGCCTCTCCTTGCACCATGTTTCACCCCTTCGTCCACTATACGCCCTGTGCTGCCCGTCCGCTAGAATCTATGTTTCCGAAGTGACGACTCAAACTCCTGAGGTGCGCAAGAAGCGGCCTTATCAAATTGACAACTTATTATAAGGCATCATAAAGCATGTAGAACAATCCACACCAAAGTGGATACCTAGCGAATCCCCGCCATAGATCGCGAAAGGCCAAACAGTACTTGGGAGCAAGACCCAAAGGGCGACGATTTGTCCTTGTCGTCACGTGGGCGGTTTGGGTCTCAGGGGCTATACAAGGGTCCGGATTGGTCAAGACAGAAAAAGCTCCTGCCAACCTGGAAATCGCCATCTCCGCATAACACTCTGTTCGATACCTTCAGTATTAACCGCTCTATGTGAGTAACCCCATAAGAATAGGGACTGTTGAGCAAAATAGCGCAGTATGCTTAAAAACACCACAAAAGGCAGGAACGAAAAATATGCATAGCGGGAAGGTATAGAAAATTAACGATTTCTAATGACCTTAGGGGACAATCTATTCACGTCTTTGGCTAAGCCCTTGCTATCTATGTCTTGCTCGGGGATTTCGAGGCGATGTTTCAGCAGAACCACTCTTATAGAATTCGGTTGGTGGATGGCTCCAACGAGGGCAATCTCGCCGCCATTCTGGACCCATTTCTTGGGTGGGCGGTGATGAAAAGGGTCCTGATGTTGGCCCTATTGATCGGTCTCGTGGTCCCGCAGCTTGAGGCCGCCAAGCACCCCACTCTCGACCCGAACGTCGATGCGGCGAAATGTCTCGATTGTCACGCGGACAAAGCCAAAGGCAAGGTGGCACACTCCGCCAAGGTGAAAGGCTGCCTGAGTTGCCATGAAGTTCGTGTAAACAAAGACATAACCCGGGTGAAGTTAATCACTGCCACCCCTGTAGGTCTCTGCTTCACCTGTCACAAGGACAAGAACCCCTCCACGCTGACGGGCAAGATCCACCCTCCCGACGCTCGCGATTGTGTGAAGTGCCACGATCCTCACAAGTCTGACAATCCGGCCCTGCTGCTCAAGCCAATGTCGGGTGACCAGACGCAAAATCTCTGCCTGACATGTCACGACGTCGGGGTGCACGTGGCCAAGGGCGGCAGCCGACATCCGGCGCTCGACGGGGGCTGCGACACCTGCCACATTATTCATAAGACAGGAGATCCGGCCCAACGCGAATTCGCCTATCACCTGACCAAAGACGCGCCGGCGCTGTGCATTGACTGCCACGACGTGAAAGATGCGGCGATCGTCAAGGCCCACCATGGCCAACCCTTTGAGAAGGCCGATTGCATCCAGTGCCACGATGCCCGCCAGTCCAATTCGCCCAACCTGATGCAGGCATTCCTACACAACCCATTTGAAAGCAAGGAGTGCGACGACTGCCATCAGGCGCCCAAGGACGGCAAAGTGGTGCTGACGCAGAAGGACGTCAAGTCCACCTGCGCGGTCTGCCACGAGGAGCAGGCCAAGCAGATCGCTTCCGCCAAAGTGCCCCACCCGGGAGCGCAGGAGGATTGCACCGTCTGCCACAACCCGCACGGCGGCATGACGCCGGGATTCTTGCAGCCCGGCCCGGTGGCGGCGTGTTTGGTCTGTCACCCCGAGCGAGTCGAGGATTTGAAGAAGAAGCACGTGCACCAACCGGCCTCCGACCTTGGATGCGCCACCTGCCATGAGCCGCATGGGGGCAACAATGCGCATCTGTTGCGCAAGGCGAAGTTAAACGAACTGTGCCTGGAGTGCCACGGGCCCGACGCCAGCCCGCAGAAAGTGGAAAACCAGCACCTGGTGGCGATCTTTGATGGCAAAGTAAAACTGCCGGAAAACTACTTCAATAAGGTACCCGTTTTACCCTTGAAATATGGCCTGGGACACCCGACGGAGAACCACCCGGTGGGCGACACCTTGATCCCGAAAACTAAGGCCGTGTTTGCCATGAACTGCCTCACCTGTCATCAGCCGCACTCGGGGAACGAGCAGGGCATGCTGGTGAAAGACCAGAAGAACAATATGGATTTCTGCAAATCCTGCCACGCCAATGGAATGGACCTTACGGACGTACGGGTGGGAGGAAGGTAAGGCAGTGGTTAGTGGCTAGTTATCCGAAGCTAAAGGACGTTCGAGTTGGAGGGAAATAACGTGTTAAGGAATGGGCTAGGCTTGCTTCAATGGGCAGTTGACCCGCACCCCATCAGGACTTCCAGCCCGCGGCCGCGTCATGCGTGCGTGTTCACGGCAGCCGCGCTCGGCTTGCTGGCGCTCGCCTTGGTTTTGCCGGCGCCCCTCCGTGCCGGCAAAAAGAAAGCCGACACACCGCCACCTCCGGTGAACCTGGGGGATCAGCGGGTAAAGGGCTATTTCGATATCGCGAAGATCGTGTGGCCGAACCCTCCCGCTATCCCCCGGATCGCGTTCAAGGATCTGTTCACAGGAGAGAAAATCGACCCCAGCCTCTATACCAAAAAGGCGCACAAGCAGACTTGGATGGACCGTCTGGCCGGTACGCAGTCTACCGATGAGATCAAGGTCGATACCCTCCCCTTCCAATTGATTCGCACTTACGGCGTAGGGGTCGATTCGAAGGGCAAAATCTATGCGGCAGACCAAGCTGTGGGTGCGGTGTTCATCTTCGATCCGGAGAAGAAAGATCACGTTGAATTGATCGGCAACGGCCGGCAGGCGAACCTGGAGATGATCGCGGGCTTGGCTCTGGACGATGATGACCGCCTTTTTGTTGTTGACGCCAAGCTGCATCGCGTTCTGGTCTTCAATCCCCAGCACCAGCAAGTAGGGGTCTTCGGGACAGAGGTGTTGGTTCACCCCGGCGGCGTGGCGATCGACCGGGAGAACCGGTTCGTTTATGTGGCCGACACCGGCAACGATGTCGTGGATGTTTTTGATGCCGATAGTTTCAAGTACTTGCGCCAAATTGGCAAGCCCAGCACGAAGCACGATCAGACGGACCCGGGAACTCTTTCTCTTCCCGAGGGTGTAGCCGTGGACAAGGACGGCAACGTTTACGTGGCCGACACTTTTAATAATCGGATCGAAATCTTCGACGCCGACGGCGAGTTTATCAGCGCGTTCGGCAAGAACGGGGATGCTCCTGCGGATTTTGAGCGGCCCAAGGGGATTGCCATCGATTGCGACGGCCACGTCTGGGTGGTGGATGCCGCCCAGAACCGGGTGAAGGTCTTCAATCAGCGCGGTCGCCTGCTCATCTACTTTGGCGGGCCGGGATATTACCCCGGCCAGTTCATGGGCCCCTGGGGAATTGCGATTGGCCCCTCCAATCAGGTTGTGGTTTCCGAGACTTTTCCGGGCCGGGTGCAGGTTTTCCGTTACATCACCGATGGCGAGGCCGCCGCTGAGAAGGCGCGCCGAGACGGCGAGGGAAAGAAACCGGCGGTAGCGCCGGCTTCCAGCCGGCAAGATGCCGGCGTTATGAAGCCCGCGGGAGTCGCGCCGGAGCAGAAGCAACCGGCGCCCCAGGCATCACAAGCAAAGCCGGAGCTGGCGGCCAAGAAGGATTCTGCGGCGCAATAGCGCCGCGTGTAGGGCCGAGCGGCGCTCGGCCCGGTGGAAAAGGATTGCGCAGCGCCATAGCGTTGCCACAAGTTTCGGCTGTCTCGCGATAGCCAAAAATGCGGCCCTGGGTAAAACCCGGAGCGGCATAGCAACAAAAAACCAAAGGAAGGTAAAGGTGCTAAAATGAAGAAAATCAGTCTATTTGTAATTATAGCGCTTGCCGCGGTGAGTATGGCGATGGCCCAGAATACGCCGTTCCCCACGCCCGGCACCCCGCCAGCACTTAGTCAACCAACCCCGACGTTCAACACCGCTCTGGGGGCTGACGTACTGGGCGCGCACAACGGCTACGGCCGTGGCTGCGTCATGTGTCACTCTCCCCATAGCGGCGGGCTTGGCAACAATCAAAGCGGCTCCAGCGCCGATCCTAACAACGGCATGTACGCTCTGTGGGGCGAGGACCTTGCTCCCTTGTACGGCCAAACCTTCAACTTCGCCGGCGACGGCAACCCGGGGCCGGGGCCCGCAGCCTACCCCGTCACCCTGCCCACTGCCGCTAATTTCGAGGCTCTCTTTAACCAAAGGGACGCCAGCGTCACGGTCCTCTTTTGCTTGAGCTGCCACGACGGCACTTTGGCAAAAGGCGGCATGATGCGAGGTCAGACGGTTGAGGCCTTGCCCATCGTGGGCGGGACAGCTCCCACGTTGCTCGGCGCGCAAGCTCCGGCCAACGGGGCGGCCTATAACAACGACCATCCGGTTGGGATCAACGCTGTCGTATCTTGCGGCGGCAGCCATAACTGGGACTGCACCGGCGGCGGGGCAACGGGCATCACCATGAGCGCCGGAACCCATTCAAATCAGTTCCTGCTCGACTATCCGGCTTCCTTCTGGAGCACCACTACTTCTACGAACCTGGCCTCTGCCAATGGCGGCGCCATCGTTACCGCCGTCACCTGCACGAGCTGCCATAATCAGCACAGCATGACGGTGTACCAGAACAAGACCGGCACCTATCCGACGATGTTTTTCATTAAGGGCGAATACGCCCCCTCAACCGGCGGCAACTCGGTAGCACAATTTTGCCGCAACTGCCACGGTGGCGAGTCGAACGAAATTGTCGGCTTGACCGTGCCTACCACGTAATCTGTTGTTCTTTGCGTTTCATCAGGGGGAGGAAGTTCCCTCCCCCTGATTTCTTAGATCGACTCGGCACGCACGGATGTAGCGCCGACCTTCAGGTCGGCACCTGCTGACCTAAAGGTCAGCGCTACAAGAGGCCACCAGCGTGCTGGTATTCGAGTGATTGAAAAATGGAGTGATGAAAGTGAGATTGCGAATTGCCAGTTCCAAAGCGCTAGTCGTGTGGTTTCTCGTGGCTACCTCTTGGGCCTCGGCCCAGGTGGCCTCCCACGCCCCGGTGGTGATCCAGTCGCCAACCGATGACAGTGCCAGCGCCATCGTCGTGCCGGTGGGGCGGCCCGTGGTCCGGGTGAACGGGGCAACTCTGACGGACCGCGACCTGCTCCGTGAGATGTTCACCATCTTCCCTTACGCGCGCGTACACAATGGGTTTCCACAAGCCATGGTGGCGGACATCCGCAACGGCGCGATGAGGATGATCGTCTTCGAAGAATTGGTGTATCAGGAGGCCAAGCGACGCAACATGACTGTGCCGCCCGCGCAGGTGGCGCACGCCATGGTGGAGTTCCGCCAGCAGTTTCATTCCCCCCAGGAATATCAGCAGTTCCTCCAGGCAGAGTTCCAGGGTTCGCCCAAGCTATTACAGGTGAAAGTGGAGCGTTCGTTGCTGATTGAAAAGTTTCTAAAGCAGGAGGTGACGGACAAGGCGGTGGTTTCTGCCGCGGAGGTGAAGGCCTACTACGACCAGCACCCCGAGCGCTTCCGTGTGCCGGAATCTTTTTCCTTCCAGAGCATTTCCATTCTGCCTCCGCCGAACGCCACCGCTGCCCAGTTGCAGGAAGCACGTCGGCGTGCTGACAACGCGCTGCGCCAGGCCCAGGCCACCAAGAGTTACGAGGAGTTCGGGCTGCTGGCGGAGAAGATTTCGGAAGACGATTTCCGGGTGATGATGGGTGACCACAAGGCGGCAGACCGCTCCAAATTGCCTCCCGTGGTGGTGAAGGCTCTGCTGGGGATGCAGCCCGGTCAAGTGAGCGGCCTCATCGAGTTTGACGCCGGCGACTACACCATCCTGCGGCTGAACGCTCACATTCCTGTCGGCATGCAGAAGTTTGAAACCGTCAAGGACGCGCTGCGCGAGAAACTGACGAAAGATAAGAACGAGCAACTGCGTTCCGCGCTCGCCACCAAGCTGGGCAAGACGGCCAAGATCGAGAAAGCGTAGCTTTGTTGTTCCCCGAAGGGGAACAAGATCATTAGCCGTCCCGATTAACTTCATCGGGACGGCTAATGATGTTCCTCCCCTTCGGGGAGGGCGGCGAGAGCCATGGATCCGCCACGACAAGAAATTCAAATCACCCACGGCCCCGCCTTTGGAAAGCAACGTGCACAAAGTCATAAGCTGTGGTTAAAAATGTCGCTATTCTCGCTTTGTTCGTCCTGGCCCTTGCCCCGCGCGCGTCCGCGCAGATGAAGACCGGGGAGGCCAGTCTGAACCTGAACGGCACCATCACAGCCGGATACAATGATGACTACTCGAACACTGCTGGGTCCGACCACAGCATCGGAGGCGCTGGGGTCGCTGACCTTTCCGGCTTTTACCATAATCCCAATTTTCTCTCCTTCGATGTTCAGCCCTTTTACAATCAATCGCGTCTCAATTCCACTTTCCAGTCGATGACTGGCAGCAGTGGCGTCACCGCCACCGCCGCGATCTTCGGCGGCAGCCCATTCCCCGGCTCCATCAGTTACTCCAGTGTGTACGACGCCACCGGGAACTACGGCATCCCTGGCCTGGCCAACTTCACCACGCATGGGAACACCAATCTGCTGGGCATTAACTGGGGGCTTCACCTGGACAACTTACCTACTCTCAACTTGAGTTTCTCGAATGGAAACAGCGTTTATTCGGTTTATGGAGCGAATACTCAAGGGACACTGCATGATGACACGTTTGCGGCAACGTCATCGTATAAAATTGCGGGTTTTAGGTTGAATGGTGGCTATCAATACGCGGGTTCCAAGAGTGTCACGCCGGAGTTCCTGGCCGGTGAGTTGCAGGCGCAATCCGACTCCGGCTCCAATTCTTTCTTCTTTGGCATGGGACACGACTTGCCAGGGCATGGAAACATTTCCGCCTCCGCCACCCGATTTGACATCAGCACCAATTTCGTGGATGCCACCTTCAGTGATAAATACAACACCAATATCGATACGGTCAATGGAAGCATCTTTTTCGCTCCGATGTCGCACCTGAATATAGGGGGGGCCACTTATTACACCGACAACCTGGAGGGAACGCTATATAACGCCCTGCTGACGGCGAGCGCGATTGTGCCCGGGAACGAGGCCCAACAGTCATCGCACAGTCTTAACCTGACCGGCTATGGCAGTTACGATATGCCCGCCCAGCACCTTTACTTTCGCCTTGAAGCCGAACGCCAACAACAAACCTTTCTGGGAATGTCGTTCGCATCTGACGACGTCAACGGAACGGCCACCTATTCGAATATGCTGCTGGGGGGTTCCTTCAACGGCGTCCTGGGACTAACGGAGACCTACGTTACGTCGAGCCAGCAAAGCACGCTGGGGGTGAACTCTTCCCTCAACTACTCGCATGCCGTTCGGCGCTGGAACGTGACGGGCGGCTTTGCCTACTCGCAGAACACCCAGACCGTCCTGATCGCCTATACGATGTCAAGCTATAGTTTCAATGGCAGCGTCGGACGCCGGATTGGCCGCAGGTCTTATTGGGGGGCTTACGCGGCTGGAGCGAGGAGCCTGCTGACCAATGAACCTGGCTCCGCCAACTCCAGCCAGAGTTACTCCACCTCGCTTTCTTTGCCCCGGTTCAGCATTAATGGCTCCTACTCGAAGTCCAGCGGGAATGCGCTTCTCACCTCCACAGGTTTGGTAAGCAACCCCCTTCCCCTGCCCGTCGTCAACCCGGCAGATGTGGTGCTGTTTAACGGCACATCGTACTCCGTGGGACTCGGATCGAGCCCGGTTCGCGGGCTGACCCTGTCGGCCAGCTATGGCAGGAGCTTGAGTGAAAGCCTGGGTGGCTCGACGAGCTCGAATAATAACAGTGATAACCTGTATATTCTTTTGATCTACCATTTTCGCAAAGTCAGTTTCAATGCGGGGTACTTTAGGCTGCTTCAGGGATTCAGTACTTCCGGAATCCCGCCCGCACTGTTAGGATCTTTCAGCGTGGGAATTTCGCGATGGTTCAATTTCTTCTGATCGATCACCACCAAGACACGAAGGAGAGGAGACAGAAGTCAGGAGTCAGGAGTCAGAATGGGACTGCCTTCCTCCTGGCTCCTGACTTCCGCCTCCTGTTCTCTTGTCTTGGTGGTGAATCTTTTGGGTCTTGCCAATGGCGTTCAGGTTAGTCCGGGGTTTCAGCCTTTCCGCTACCCCGCCGACGATGGTACGATCGTTCTTTGCGGGGATTTCGCGATGGTTCGATTTCTTTTGACCGATCACCACCAAGACACAAAGACACCAAGGAGTATGAATAAGGAAAAGAGCCAAATAAGAGACAATGGTCAACACCGAGACGCAAAGACGAGGAGACAGAAGTCAGGAGTCAGAATGGGAATGCCTTTCTCCTGGCTCCTGGCTCCTGACTTCCGGCTCCTGTTCTGGTGTATTTGTGTCTTGGTGGTGAATCTTTCGGGTCTTGCCGGGGTCGCGGCGGCGGGGTCGAAAGCAAAACGCACTGGACCCGTGACCTTGCCCGAACTGGAGCTTACGGGCGGACGCAAGCTCTTGTACGAAGGCAGTGTCAACTCCGAGCGGGAAGTCAGAACCCCGCGCCGCTTCTGGGGCCGCCTGCTCGACGTGGTGGCGGGCGAACCCGCGTTCCACGCCCTGATCGCCCCTTACAGTGTAGTGACCGATTCCCAGAATCGCATCATTGTGACCGACCCGGGCGCCGCAGGCATTCACATCTTTGATTTCACTCAGCACAAATATAAGTTCATTGCGCGCCAGAAAGACACCGATGGGCTCACATCCCCACAATGCGTCGCCGTGGATGCCGACGACAACATCTACGTAACCGATTCTTATGAGGGCAAAATCTTTGTCTTCGATCCCGCCGGGAAATTTCAGCGCGTCATCGCCAGTGTGAAGGGTGAAGGGTATTTCAAGCGCGCAACTGGTATCGCGGTCGATTCCCCCGCCCAGCGGATTTACGTAACCGACACCTTGCGCCACCAAATCTGGGTGCTCGATATGCAAGGCACGGTATTGCAGAAGATCGGCGCCCCCGGCGCGAGCGATGGACAATTCAACTTTCCTACCGAATTGCGGCTGGACGGGCAGGACCTGCTGGTCGTAGACGCCATGAACTTCCGGGTGCAGGTTCTGGATCGTTCCGGGAAATTCGAATACGCCGTCGGGCAGATGGGCGACGGTTCGGGGTATATGTTTCGGCCGAAGGGAATCGGCAGGGATTCCGAGGGACACCTCTACGTGGTCGAAGGGCTGAGTGGGTTGGTGCAGGTCTTTGACCGCCAAGGACGGCTGCTCTATTACTTCGGACAGAAGGGCTCAGGGTTCGGAGAGTTTCAGTTGCCCACCGGCTTGTTTATCGATCGCAGCGACCGGGTGTTTGTGGTTGACTCCTACCATCGTCGCGTTCAAGTTTTTCAGTACTTCGCGGCGGGAAAACCATGATCACCACCAAGAGGCAAGGGCGAGGAGACCGAAGTCAGGAGTCAGGAGTCAGAATGGGACTGCCTTTCTCCTGGCTCCTGTGTTTGTGCCTTGGTGTCTTGGTGGTGACTCTTCTGGGTTTCGCCGGTGCGGCGCTGGCGCAGACGGCGGCGCCGGCCGATGTGATCGGCATGCACGATCTATCGCCGGGGGGGCCCTCGCCGATCAAGGGTACTCTTTCCGGCTCCTGCTTATATTGCCATGCTCCGCACTCCGGCTTGAATGGCACGCAAGGCGTCGCGCCAACTCCGCTCTGGGACCAGAAACTCTCCAGCGTCCAGGCCTACCAGCTCTACAATGGGGCAATGTTCAACACGACTATCCCCTCACTGACCCTGGGGACGAATAGCACACTCTGTCTCAGTTGCCATGATGGCACAGTGGCCGGGTCGCCCGGCGCGCTGGTCCCATACGGGAATGTTCAGTTGTCAGGGTCATGGCTGGCCGGGGACGTGCTTGGCACCGACCTTTCCTCGATGCATCCGATTAACTTCAAACTTCCCTTCCAGTGTCCTAATAATAATTGTCCTTCTATTGGCCTGGTCCAATCCTTAATCGGTACCCCCCCTTCGACGTCCGATCCAACTGGGGCTGTGCAGCTTATCGGGGGAAATGTCGAGTGTGGAAGCTGCCACAATCCTCATATTCAGAACACCGACTCGAACGGTTATTTCCTTGTGATTAACAACAGCGGCGGCGCGCTCTGCACGGCCTGCCACAGTACGGTCCCGACCGGATCGGGAATGGGTCTGAGCCCCCAGACAACGAGCCAAGGTGTGGCGCGGATGGCGGGAATGCCCTTGGCCACCAGCTCCGCCACGGCCAAAACCAATTCCCTCGGCAAATGGTCGACAAGCATCCACGCTACCGCTTCCAACCGGGTTCCCAGCCAGATCACCGTTGAAACCACCACCATAACTTCCAAGGGAAGTGTCACCGGCAGGGCGCAGGTAACTCTGGGAAGGTACGGGACCGTGGCAAGGAATGCTTGCTCGTCGTGCCACGTCACACATCACGCCCAAGGGGGAAACTCGCTGCTGCGTGCCGCTGAAGACCAAACCTGCGTCGTCTGCCATAACGGGAGCTCGAATACGTCTCCCCCCACCGCCAATATCCTTGCGGAAACCGTCGCGCCCAAATATGGTCACGCTTTTTCGCCGGGAAACAGTCCGCACCTACCCCATGAGGCCGCGTTGCTGAATCAAAACATGCACGTTACCTGCGTCGACTGCCATAATCCCCACTCTGCCAATCGCGTCGCTACCTTTCCCGCTGCACCCACCATACGCCTTTCGCAGACCATGGTGGCGGGGATCAGCGCCACGGACGGGAAAACCGCGGTCAGTCCCGCCATCAACCAATATGAGAATTGTTTGCGCTGCCATGGCACGAGCACGGGGAAGAAGTCGAGCGTCAATTTTGGCTATTTACCCTTTCGAGTGGTTTCCGCCAGCGACCCTCTGAACGTTATTCCGGAATTTAGCTCGTTTGCGACCTCCAGCCATCCGGTATTCCACGATCGCACCAGCGCCTTCCCGCAACCCAGCCTCCGCACGAATCAGTTGAATCTTGATGGCGGGACGATGGGGCGCAGTATGGGCGCCCGAATCCTGTGCACCGACTGCCACAATAGCGACGACAATCGGGAATTCGGTGGCAACGGACCCAGCGGACCGCATGGATCAATCTTTCCGCACATCCTGGAACGGCGGTATGAGTTCAGCCAGGCGCCGCTTCCGGGCAAGCTGGTTACGAATCTGTTTCCAAACCCATCCTTGAGCGCCCAGGGCGGACCCAGCGGTGGCCCCTACGCTTTGTGCGCCAAGTGCCACGACCTCAATCAGGTCATGAATAACACCAGCTTCAGCGAACACGCCCGCCACATTAAGGATGGATTCTCGTGCTCGGCCTGCCATACGGCCCACGGGATGGGCGCGCAATCGGGCACCCTTTCGGGGGAACGCCTGGTGAATTTTGATGCCAGGGTCGTCGCCCCCAACGGCGGGGCTCCGGTCTCCTACAACCGCGCGACGAACTCCTGTAGCCTGGTTTGCCATAATTACGCCCATCAACTCCGGACGGCGGGCGGCGGCGCGAAACACTAGGGAGAAGCTAGGAGTCAGAAGTCAGAAGTCAGGAGCCATCTGATTCCCAACTTGCGGCTGCCGCATTCCGCCTTCTGACTCCTGATTCCTAAAAACAATGTTCTCATCCCGCACCAACTGGTTGCTAAGCCCCAATCGCCTTGCGGAACTCCTGCGTGAGCGCCGGGCGCGCGGCTTGCCGATCCTGGACCTGACGGAATCCAATCCCACGCGCTGCGGCTTCGCGCTCGACGCGGAAGAGATTCTTGCCCCGCTCCACGATCCCCGCGCCCTGGCGTACCAGCCCGACCCGCGCGGCCTGCGCACGGCGCGGGAGGCGGTGGCGCGGTATTACTCCGAGCGCGGAGCGCAGCTTGATCCTGACCAGATTTTCCTCACCGCCAGCACCAGCGAAGCTTACTCGTTCGTCTTCCGGCTTCTCGCCAACCCGGGCGACAAGATCCTGGCGCCGCAGCCGAGTTATCCCCTCTTCGATTTTCTCGGCGGCTTGAACGACGTCGAGGTGCGGCCTTACGCCCTGGTTTACGATGACGGTTGGCAGATGGATTGGGAAGCGCTCACCTCGCGATGGGATTCACGCACGCGCGCGGTGCTGGTTGTCCACCCCAACAACCCCACGGGGTCCTACGTGCAGAAGCGCGAACTGGGGCGAATGATCGAAATATGCCACCAAAACCGCGCGGCCATCATCGCCGATGAAGTCTTCGCCGATTATGGTTTCGGCGCGGACCCAGAGCGAGTGGTGACCCACGCGCAAAACTCGGAGGCGCTCACTTTCACGCTCAGCGGGCTCTCGAAGATCTGCGCCTTGCCGCAGATGAAACTGGGCTGGATTGTTGTGAACGGCCCGCCGGAATTGCGGAATGAAGCGCAAGCGCGCCTCGAGGTGATTGCCGACACTTACCTTTCCGTGAGCGCCCCCGTGGCTCTGGCCGCGCCTGCGTGGCTCGCCCACCTGTGCGGCATTCAGGCACAAATACTGGAGCGAGTGCAAACCAATCTGCGCCGGCTCGATGAACTGCTCACCCCCGGCTTGCCCGTGACCAGGTTAAAAGTGGAAGGCGGCTGGTACGCCATTCTGCGGGTGCCTTCGACGCGCAGCGATGAGGATTGGGCGGCGGAATTCCTCACCCAAGACGGCGTCTCCCTGCATCCGGGACACTTCTACGATTTTCCCTCGGAAGGCTTTCTCATCCTGAGCCTGCTGCCCACCCGCGAGCTCTTCGCGGATGCCCTGGGCAAAGTCATTTCCCGAATCTGCGCGCGGAGCTGATTCAAGCGCCTCGCTGGGCTGCCGCGACGAGCTTGCGCACCGGCGCCACGATCATCAGCAATAGTTCGGCGTGGGGCTTGGCGGCCAAGCCGAGCAACACGGACTGCTCCTGCGCCCAAGCTGCGGGGGCAGGCTTGCCGGAGTCAAGGTAGTCCAACGCCTCGAGCCCAGCCCGCGCTACCGCCGAGAGATCCTCGGCCAGGGGGATATCTTCCTCGAGCAGCGCCGACTGCTTCAGAAGGGGAAGCAGTTCCTCCCGCCTGTCGCGCCAGGCGATGAGCTGTTTGCGAACCGCGTCTTTATTGGCGCTCAGATGATCCACCATGCCGGAAAATATTCGCGCCTTTTCACTCTCCGGTCGCGCGGCGTCCACCAGGCGATTGTATGGCGTGAAGCTGGTGTATTCGCGCGCCTCCTCGCGTTCGTAGTGCTTGACGGGTTCCACGACGTCAGCCAGTGTTTCGAGCGCCTCCGGTGAGTGCGGCCCCGCCAGGCGGGCGAGCATCAGCGGGTAGCTGGAGTGATGCGTTACGCCCACCCGGTCGAGTTCGCGGCTGACCACTTCCAGCCTTCGATACATGGAATCTACATCCTTCACCTCGGCGGGAGACCAGAACCTTTCGGCGATGGCGGCGGTGGAGGGCCAGATGCGCGAGTCGACGTTTTCCGGCGTTACGAACTCGCTCCACATGCAGGCCTCGCCGCCCAGGATGCGCGCGGCCTGCTCGGGCGAAAGGCTCGCCGCGGCGCCGGCCAGGGGATCGACCCGATAGTAGTCTGCGGGCGCCAGCGCGAAGTCGAGGTAATAGCCGCTCGAGAGAATGCTCATGTAACCCAGGCGTGCCGTTTGGGCCAGAGAGTCCGGCCCGCGCCACGAGTGCACGACAATATCCTTGGGGAGGTCGGGATGGAAAATCTCGTCCCATCCGATCATTTTCTTGCCGTGTTTCTGCACAATGGGCAGCAGATGGCGATTGAAGTAAAGCTGGAGGTCGGCGTTGTCTTTCATCCCCTGCGCCTTTTTGAAAGCCACGATCCGGGGGTTGGTGTTCCACTGCTTGCCGTTCACCTCGTCACCGCCGACGTGGAAGTACTCATCCGGAAAGAGTGCGGCGATCTCGCCGATCAAACCATCGAGAAAGGTGTAGGTTTCGTCGCGGGTCGGGTCCAGGGTGGGATTGAAGATGCCCCATTTGCGCTCGATCTGGAACGGGCCGGGGCCGCTGGCGAGTTCCGGATACCCCACGTACCAGCTCGTGGAGTGGCCCGGCATCTCAATCTCCGGGACGACGCGAATGCCGCGGTCGCGCGCGTAGGCGACCAACTCGGTTATCTGGGCCTGAGTGTAGTAGTGGCCATCCGAGCCCAGTTCGTGAAGCTTGAGATATGTCCTGCTTTCGATACGAAAGCCCTGGTCGTCCGTGAGGTGAAAGTGCAGCACATTGAGTTTGACGGCGGCCATGGCGTCAATATTGCGTTTCACAACTTCCTCGGGAATCCAGTGGCGGGAAACATCCATCATCAAACCGCGCCAGGGAAAACGCGGACGGTCCGCAATGCGCACGGCGGGCGCGCTGAACCCCTGCGCATCGAGCTCGACAAGCTGGAGAAAAGTTTCCATCCCCCGCAGCACCCCCACCGGCGTGGGAGCGCTCAGGCGGGCCTGTTGCGGGGTGACATCAAGTTGATAGGATTCGTCTTCCCGCACCGATTGGATCGCCTCCCCCGCGTGATCGCAATGGAGCACCAGGGTGGCTTTGCCCGGTTCGATTTCCAGCCCGTTGCGGAAGGGAATTCCGGTTTCAAGCGAGAGCCGCTGAAGCAGGCGGGCAGCAGCGGCCTCCAGACGCGGCTCGTGGTACCCCTCCAGCGCCACGCGGAAGTTTCCGTCTATCACCAGCCGGCCCGAGCCGGGCTCGAGCTTCGCCGGCTGCGGCATCAGATTATAAGTTTGAGCCTGCGCGGAATGTGCCCCATACAGAATAATGGCGATAATTCCAACCAAGACAAATCGGATCAGACTCTTCATTTTCCCACCCAGTGATTCGAGCCCATCGCTCGCGCTGATCGATTCGAACTTCCATGCGAGCGTTGCTGCTCGGGAGATAAAATCGGCGATCTCGCGCGCATGACGATAGAACAGCCGGCCAGCGATTGCAACCACAGAAACGCGAAGGCGATCGGTCTGCCCAAGGGCCCTCGGCATCCGCACCAGCGGGGGTTCGGCACGCCGACGGTTGCGGAAGGGCGTCGCTCGGAGCCGCGGCCTTCCCCGCGAGCACAAACACAATCGCTGGAAAAAGGAAGATTCGTGGTACCGCCATGCCGACCACATATATGGTTTGGCGACTATACGTCGAAGTGTGCACTCGGATAGTCTCCGAGTGGCCGACCATCCGCTCCGCGCTATCTCCCGGAACGCTGTTTGGGCCTGCCCCGCTGAGTCGGAACCTGAGCCCCGGGTCGTCCTCCTTTAGCGAGACTTCGTTTTACGTGCGCGCTCGGCGCGCGCCAGGAACTCCGCCATGTTCTTGTCCTTGCCGACGTGGTACGCCCACCCTTCCGCGGTCGCGTTCCAGCGATAATCGCGAGTAGTCATATCGATGCCGCGGTCAATGAGGAACTGGGCTGCTTCGTAGATCGCGTGGACGGCGCACTCATGCAGGATGCTTGCAGGCTCGTGTGTGCTCCAGTCGGTATTGATGTTGGCTCCGTGCTCCAGAAGAAAATCCGCAATCTCAAACTGCCGATTCATGCACGCCCATGCCAGCCCAACATCCAGGATGTGCTGCGCGTTCGGCGGAGTCCAATGGAGATTCCGGAGCCAGGAAGGATGATTGGCGGGATGATGCTGATGGAGGCTCCCCAGCCTCGGACGGCCCGCCTCATTGAACCAACCCCTGACTCGCGCGAAGTCCCCTACGCCGGCTGCGTGGGGGAGATCATCGGGCAGCGGCCAAATCCGGGTCAATAAAGGGATGAGATGGGCGTTCCCATATTCCAGCGCGAACTCCAGCGCGGACGAAGGTGGGCGTTTCACCTTGAGCGCGGGACTGAGCTCCATCAATCGAGCGATGAAAGGTTCCCGATCGTTGTACGCCGCATTCTCAATTAACGCCACCTGGAGCTCCACATGGGATTCGTCGAGCAGATCGGGTTCTCGCTGTAGCCATTGGTTGAACTCTTCGAGGTCATTCTTATGCATCGCCGCATACAGTTCGTTCATAACAACCGTCTGCCAGGGACTTCCGTAATGCACTTGATGTTCGGCCAGGTAGTCGATGAACCCGCTTCGTCCAGGCCATTTTTCCACTTGTTCGCCGAGCGCGGGGTCGATCTCGATGCAACGGTTGAGAAGGAGAGCGGCGACCGGCTTATGCTGAAAACGGCAGGCACAAAGGAATGCCTCGGTGACGGCGGCGGCATCGCCACCGGGGCGGGTCCGTGTGGGTTCGAGACAATCGCGTACGCCGTCGTTGTCACCCAGTGCCGCGAAAACATCGAGCCTGCGCGGCACGGCACCCTTGCGCAACAGAAGCTGCAACACTCCCCTGGCGCGGGACCTGATGGCGCCTTCCCATATCGCCGGCTCTACTGTAGCGCCCGCATCCACGAGAAACTCGGCGCACTCGATGCGCGTGAACATCTGTTCCCGGTAAGGATCGCCGCTATCACCAAACGAACTGGTGGCAAACCCAAGTAACGTTTCCCCGGAATCGCCGTGCCACGTTAGAAGCGCAGGATACTCCTGAAGCAGTTGGCCCAGTCGTTCGACCTTGTTGTCATGGATGGCTCGCTCCGCCTCCGCTGCCGCCCACTTCAGGCCCTTGCCCTCCAGGCGGAGCACCGCAGCGCGAAGGTCCTGCCAGCCCGCGAAACCGTATTCTCGCGCCAGCGTTAACTGCGCGTCGCGCAGCGATAGGGAAGGGGCCGGAGCCGGCAGTTGCGCATACACACGGGCCAGTGCCTGCGGGTCGCCGGCGGCGAACTCGCGAGCCAGTTTCTTGGCCTGTTTCCGAGTGGATTCAAAGGATGAGCGAAGGGGTAAGAACTTCGACGGGGTCACAAGACCTCCTTTCATATTTGCCGGTGTCCCGCTGATACCAGGCTGAAAGAAGGTAACGAGCGCCTGAAATCGAAAAAACAGGTGGGATGCTTCCCTTGCCGCGGGTAGGAGGCGCCCTGCTAGCGCACTGCCTCAACTGTATCCGGCTCCATCCAGCTTGTCAATCGGGTCCGCTCGATTCATTCCGAACCAATTACACGACGGGCCACAAGTCCTGGTTGTGCCCGCGGATCCCGCGCGAGTGACGGGCCACTCGGAAACAAGCCAGTTGGCCTTGTAGCGCCCTATTCAGTGAAGTGCGTCCCCCTCCCCCCCAGGGGTTCCCTTCGATGAACGAGGCTGAGGCCCGGCCCATTCAAAATGAGTTACACTGGTTTATGAAGCACATCGCCTTCTGGAGGAGTAGAATGCCCAGAGGGTCCGCCAACAACTTCTCGACCGGCCGGCCCCGGCGAGGCGGGAGGAGCGGGCAGCCCGGTAACTTGGAAATTCATGGCCAGAGGCTGGGAAAGCAAATCGGTTGAATCGCAGATGGAATCCTCGCAGTCGATGCAAGAGGAAACCGCCAGGAAGCGTTTGACCGCGGAAATGGCCGCAGCGCTGCGCAAAAAGGAAACACTGCTATTGGCTCGCGCCCACCTGCAACAACAGATGCAGGTGAGTCGGCACCCGCGCCATCAGTTGATGCTCCAAAACGCGCTTACGGATTTGGAAAAGCAACTCGCGGATTTGGACGCCGTCGATCGTGCCGCGGATAGTCGTTGAGACAGAGAAAAGGTGCCAGGTGCCAGGTGTCAGGGATCAGGTGTTAGGGTTTTGCTGGCACCCGGCACCTCACACCTCTGTTGCTCTGCATTGCAATACGGTAAAAGCTTAGTCTTTTGGCAAACATTTTGGGCCTTAGATGGGGCGACTCTCCTAGCCATTTAAGGTGAGTCATGGCTGGATCCTGCGCGCAGCGCTTTTGGAGTGCGGTCGCAGCAGCTACCGCTTTTGTTCTGGCTCTTGCCCAATTCCCGTATAGACCAAGGGTGGAAAGCGGTAGCTGCTGCGACCGCACTCCAAAAGGGCTGTGCCCGCAGTGAAGGTTGCTTACTTCCAGCCTCGACTCGGGATCACGTATTTGGTTGCGGCCCCGCCGCGTTGCGCCTCTCGGCGAAGTGCTTTTGCCCAGGTAGCCACGGCTTCTCACTCATCCTCCACAAATTGGAGAGCGGCGGAATTAATGCAATAGCGCAGGTGGGTGGGCGGGGGGCCGTCTTCAAAGACGTGCCCAAGGTGCGCGTCGCAGCGGGCGCACTGCACTTCGGTGCGTTTCATGCCGAAACTCATGTCGGTTTTCATTTGGACGTTCTGGTTTGCCACCGGGTCCCAGAAGCTCGGCCAACCCGTGCCGGATTCGAATTTCTTTTGGGAATGAAAGAGATCGGCTCCGCAACACACACAACGGAAAACCCCTTCTTCGTGAAAATCCCAGAATTGGCCGGTGAAGGCGCACTCGGTGCCCCCATGGCGGGTCACCTGGTACTGCTCCGGGGTGAGGATTTGCTTCCATTCCGCGTCGGACTTAACGATTTTTTCCATGCTATCCCTGCCCTCCTTGAGGCGTGCAAGCTAGTTCGTACGCGCTCCCACAGCGTTCGAAGCTTTGCTTTGAAATTGAATGTGCCGAAGGCACTTTGGAGTGCGGTCGCGAAGCTGCCGCTTTCCGCCCTTGATTCATGCGGTCCGTGGGCGAGGGGCAAAGCGGCAGCTTCGCGGCCGCACTCCAAAGTGCTTCGCACATTTTCATGCACAGTTGCGAGCCGAAGGCTCATGCGTCTCTGCGGTGAACCGGAATTGTTGCTTTATTTAAGCCCTTAATTGCCGCCCTGTGCCGTTGTGCGGATAGACCAAACTGCGAGTTGCATCCCACGAGACATAAACCTTGGCATCGCTCGGGGGCAGCGATTCGCGCGCGGCACTCGAATCCCGCACCACCACGCGCTGGCCACTGGAAACCCGCACTCCCCAGCGGCGTCTTCCTCCCTCGTAGATCGACTCGACAAGTTCGCCTTCCAGCAAATTCACCGGGCCACCATTTCGAGCGGGAGGATAGTGCGTCAGGCGCACGCACTCCGGCCGCACCGCCAGCGTCGCGGGCGAATGCGGGGGCAGGTCCGCGGAGTTCGACGCCCACAGGGCCTGCCCGCCCGCCATCTCAAACCGCGTGCCCTCCGGCGTGTGCGCAGCGCAACTCACCTCGAAGAAATTCTCCACGCCCATGAAGTCGGCCACGAAGTGGGTTCGTGGGCGTTCGTAGATTTCTTCGCTCGTGCCCACTTGCTCGAGCCGGCCGCGATTAATCACCGCCACACGGTCGGACATCACCAGGGCTTCTTCCTGGTCGTGGGTCACGAAGATAAAGGTAATGCCCAGGCGCGCGTGCAGGCGCTTTAATTCCACCTGCATCTGTTGCCGGAGTTTCTGGTCGAGCGCGCCCAACGGCTCATCCAGCAGAAGCACGGCGGGCTCCAGCACCAGCGCCCGCGCCAGGGCCACGCGCTGTTTTTCTCCACCGCTCAGTTGGTGAGGATAGCGATCCTCCTTGCCGGGCAGTTCCACCATTTCCAGAATGGCCCGCACGCGGCTGCGAATCGCCTCGGGGGGAAGGTGTTTCTGCTCGAGGCCAAAAGCGATGTTGCGGAAAACGGTGAGGTGGGGGAAAAGCGCGAAATGTTGAAAGACCGTGTTGACGTTGCGGCGGTAAGGAGGCAGGGCGGAAGCATCGCGCCCGTCAATCAGGACCTGCCCATCCTGGGGCAGTTCGAATCCCGCCACCAGGCGCAGGAGCGTGGTCTTGCCGCTTCCGCTCGGACCGAGAAGCGTCAGGAATTCGCCTCGTCGAACCGTGAGCGAAAAGCTTTCCAGGGCAGCGTGTTCCCCGTAGCGCTTACCGACGTTACGAAGCTCTACGATGCATTCCGGCGACGCGTCCAATTCTTAGTCTTATCCCGACCTCCCAACGTGAATTTGAATTTGATGCTACCCCCATCTCTCCGGCTTGGCAAGAGATGATTGAAGGAGATATTTGAAGGACCGAAATCAGGTGATCAGCGGCTCTGCCACCTGCTGTCAAGAACATTGCACCCAAACTGAGAATACCTCTTCCCTCGCCCCCTTGGGGGAGAGGGGGGACCGCAAGGCGGTGGGTGAGGGGGTTAGTCCCAAGACGGACAACCTGGGTCAAGCTCGTATCATGCGCCACGGTTTTGACCCCCTCACCCGTCCCGCCCCGGCTGGAGAAAAGGCCGGTTGCGGGCCACCCTCTCCCCCAAAGGGGCGAGGGGATCAAATTCAACTCACCCTTCTGCACGCGAGAATGAAAGCCGCCATTCGGCAACGTCATCTCGCCGCAACAGCAAACTGACTCGCTACCGAGAGTTTAATTCCACCATCCGCCCCGGCGGTTACTTCTGCTTCAGCGAACGAATGTAATTGACCAGTGCGTGAATCTGCTCGTCACTCAACTTGTCCCCGAATGCCGGCATCGCCGTGCCTTTTTTCCCGTTCTTGATGACCTCCGCGATTTCTTTGTCCGTCAGGGAGGCCTGCACCTTGGGATCCGTGAAGTCGGGAGTCTTCAGGGCGGCATACCCCTTGCCGTCGACGCCATGGCACATCGAGCACTTTTGTTTGAAGAGATCGCCGACTGCCTCGGGTTTCGGCCCGCCCTGAAGCGCAAAAGAGAAGACGAGCAATAAAGTTCCCACTCCTAAAACCTTGAATAACGTTGATACCTGGAATCGCATTTGGGTCCTCGAAATTTAGAGTACAGTGGTTAGTGACGAGTGGTGAGTGGCTAGCCACTCACTTCCGGCCGCGGACCACTGACCACCAACCACTGCCTTACTTAATCGGGACATACCCGGGCGGATGCGCCGACCCTTCGCCGAAGAAAAACTGCTCCATCTGATCGGCGATAAACTCCTGGGCCTCCTTCGTCGAAGGCACCAGGCGATACTCGTTGATCAACATCCTTAAGAAGTTGAGCCACTGGTTCCACGCTTCTTGGGAGACGTTATCGTAGATGCGCTGGCCGAGTTCTCCCGTCCAGGGAGGTTCCTCAAGACCAGGAAGTTCTTTATTCAGCTTCACGCACTTCACCATTCGCTGGGCCATAGAGAAGTTTCTCCCTGGAATTCACTTTCCGATTCTGAACTGCTCGTGGTCAGATGGCTGCCGCAAATCCCCGGCAGCAGACCGCACCCGCTTGCAAGGTCATTATACAGGAAATCCGGTTGATTATTTCTTGCGGCGAATTTCCAGCTCGACTTCCTCGCCGTCGAGCAGCGGGAGCTGCGTGTGCGGATGGAGCACGCCGTTCTGGAACGTCGCGGAAATACACAGAGGTTTCGGCGGGGGCGTTCTTGAGGCCGAGGGTGGCAAAGCACTTGGCGCCGGCGCCTGTGGCTCCGAAGCGCGTGACGCGGATGGTTGTGGCGGCGGGGCCTGGGGCGCGGGTTCGCGGGGCACGATGCCGCGCTCCGCATCATCCATGGCCTGATTCGCCAGCCGGTCGGCTTCGCGGTTTTGCTCGCGGTAAACGTGCCGAATGGAAAAGCACTCCAGGCGGGCGATCATCGCCTGGGCCTTCTCGTGCAACGGCTTCAGATCAGGGCTGCGGACTTTGTAGCGGCCGGAAATCTGCCGGGCCATTAATTCCGAATCCGTCAGCACGCGCAGACGCGGATAGCCGTGGCTCAGGGCGTACTCCAGGGCCGCCAGCAACCCCTGGTATTCGGCAAAGTTGTTGGTGGTTTCTCCGATGAATCTCGCAAACGCCGTGACGGCCTGCCCCTGCGCCGTTTCGATGGCCACGCCATAAGCCGCGGGTCCCGGATTGCCGCGCGATCCGCCATCGATGTGGGCAACGATTTCAGGTGAGTTGGGCATTCGGCTCACGACATCGTTACGCGCGTGCCGTCAGCGCCGCCTGGGGCCGGCTCCTCGGCAGGAGGCCCAACATAATAATTGATGCGGCTGCAGTTTTCGCAGGTCATCACCGCTTCGCCGGTTCGGATTTCGTTGTAGACCTGGGGCCGCAACCGAACGTTGCACGCGGTGCAAAGGCCCTCGCGGACCTCCGCCACTGCCGCACCGGTTCGGTAAGTGCGGAGGCGTTCGTAGAGCGCCAGGACGGCGCCGCTGAGCGTGGCGGCCACTTCCTTGCGCCGGGCTTGCAGGCGCTCGCGCTCATCCAGGTCCTTCTGCCGCTCTTCCTGTAGGCGCTTGATTTCCGCCGCCACGCGCGCCTTTTCGCCCTCCAGCCGCGCCGCCGCCTCGCGGATGTGGTCCTGAATATCTTCCGCCTCGATCATCTTCTCCAGGATCTGGTCCTCGATCTTGCGGGTGTTGCCCTCTTCCCCTTCAATCTCCTTCAGCATCGCCTTGTATTGGTCGTTGGTCTTTACCTGATAGAGCTGATCTTTGTGTTTGGCGATTTTCTCCTGGATAACTTTGACATCGCCTTCCAGGTCCTTGCGCTCTTTCAGATTGGCGGCCAGGCGTTTTTTGCGCTCTTCGTGCGTGTGGATGAATTCATCCAGTTGCGATTGCAGGGTTTGAATCTGTTTGGGCAAAGATTCGATCTGCACCGTCAGCTCTGCAACCTGCTGATCAAGCTGCTGGACCTCGACTACGGCTTTAAGGTCAGGATGCACTTACTCTCCTTGGATGCGTGATGTGCCCCCGGTAGGAAGGCGCACGCTCCATCTCACCAGCGTCACACCTTCCCTCATTTAATATTTTTGCACATTCCTCGGCAGCACGGCAAGGAAATGCGAAACGCGGTGCTGCCCTAGTTTGAACGTAGCGCCGCCATCTCCGATTTCCGGAGTCCGATGGACTCCATCGGAGTCCACAGATCGGACTTGGCGGCTCAATGCCGGCTGGAAGCCGGCGCTACGATCGTAAACACGAGCGGTCGGGCCTCGCAGACCTTGCCCGCATATTGAACGTGGGGTAGGATGAACGCGGTTTCCTGCTTGAGTCGCCGTCACCCACGGACTGATTTCCTTAGGGAGGACATTCATGAGACAGAGACTGGCTCGATTCGGAATGGCGCTGGCGCTGGCAGCGGTTTTCGCCGTCACCAGCAAAACCGTGGCGGCGCAGACGCCCGCTGCGGAGCCTGACGCGGACGAGAAGGACGTCTTCAAGAACCTGGCGTTTCGAAACCTGGGTCCGGCGGTGGGCGGCGGTCGTGTAGCCGCGGTGGCGGGCATTCCCGGCAACCCCAACGTTTATTACGTGGGCGCGGCGGGCGGCGGCGTCTTCAAAACTGAAAACGGAGGAATCACCTGGAAGGCGATCTTCGAACACGAGAGCACGTCCTCGATCGGCGCCATCGCTTTGGCTCCCTCCGACCCCAGCATCGTTTGGGTGGGGACGGGCGAATCGAAAGTCCGCAACGACGTGATCGACGGCCGCGGCGTCTATGTCTCGGGTGATGCCGGACACTCCTGGCGATTCGCCGGCTTGGGCAACGTGGGCCAGATTTCCCAGATCATCGTTGATCCCGGCAACCCCCAGGTGGTTTATGTGGGGGCCACGGGACACGCTTGGGCTCCCAATCCCGACCGCGGCGTGTACAAGACCACGGACGGCGGCAAGACCTGGAAAAAGGTGTTGTTCGTCAATGACGCTACCGGCGTGGCGGACCTGGCGATTCAGCCGGGCAATCCCCAAGTGTTGTTCGCGGCGATGTGGGAGTTTCGCCGCTATCCCTGGACGCTGGTGGATGGCGGCTCTAGCAGCGGCCTTTATCGCTCCACGGACGGCGGTGACACCTGGAAGAAGTTGAGCAAGGGTCTGCCGGAAGGTCCGCTGGGCCGCATGGCGGTGGCCGTGGCGCCCACCAATCCCAATCATGTTTACGCGCTGGTGGCGGCCAAGCGCGGCCTGCTGTGGCAATCCACCGATCTGGGGGATACGTGGACGGAGGTCAGCGACAATCACGCCTACGATGCTCGTCCGTACTATTTTTCCCGCCTGATGGTCTCACCGGAGAACGAAAACAAGATTTACTTCATGTCATACAACTTGCTGGAATCGGATGATGGCGGCAAGACTTCGCACACCGCCGACCGTGGGGTTCACGTCGACCACCACGCGCTTTGGATCGACCCCAAGGACCCGCAGCGGATGATCCAAGGCAACGACGGTGGCGTCTATGTTACCTCGGACGGCGCCAAGAGCTGGCGGTTCCTCAACAACCTCCCCATCGAGCAGTTCTACATGGTATCGACGAGCAGCGAGACTCCCTACTCCGTGTGCGGCGGCCTTCAGGATAACAGCGCCTGGTGCGGTGTTTCCAGCAACCTGGCCGGACGCGCGGTGGGCGGCGCCGATTGGTACACGGTGACGGGTGGCGACGGCGAATACACGGTGTTCGCCCCCAGCGATCCCACCATCATTTACGTCGATTCGCAGAACGGCAGCATCTCGCGTCTGGACAAGAAAACCCATCTCTCCCGCTCGATCCGGCCATACCTGGAGGGCGTCGAGGAAATGAAGCCGGCCGACCTGAAGTATCGCTTCAACTGGACTTCCCCCATCGCCGTCTCCGAGACCGACGCCAACGAGGTCTATCTCGGCGGCAACGTCGTCTTCAAGTCCGCGGACGGCGGCAAGAATTGGACGGCGATCAGCGGCGACCTTACGCGCAACGACAAGTCGAAGCAGGAGGTGGCGGGCGGCCCCGTCCAACACGATATCAGCGGCGCGGAAAGCTACGACACCATTCTTAGCATCACGCTCGCGCCCACCGATGCCAAAGTGATCTGGGTGGGCACCGACGACGGTCTGGTGCAGGTGACGCGCGACGGCGGCAAGAACTGGGCCAACGTTTCCGTGGCCGGCGCGCCCGAGTGGGCCCGCATCTATCAGGTTGGGGTCTCGCCCTTTGACGCCGGGACCGCGTACGTTACTTACGATGCCCACGAGCTGGATGATTCTCACCCCTACGTTTATAAAACTGCCGACTACGGCAAAACGTGGAAACCCATTGCCACCGGCCTGCCCGCCGATTCTCCCGCGCACGTCGTCCGCGAAGACCCCAACCAGCGCGGCTTGCTTGTGCTGGGAACCGACACCGGCCTTTTCTACTCGCCGGACGCGGGAGAGCACTGGCAGCCGCTCAAGGCCAACTTCCCCACGGTGCCCATCTATGACCTGAAGTTCGTGAAGGCCACCGATGATCTGGTGGTGGCTACGCACGGCCGCGGCCTCTTCGTGCTCGACAACCTTCGCCCGGTCGAGCAACTGAGTGCGAAAACCCAGGACAGCGACTTTCAACTGGTCAGCACCGCGCCGGGCACGCTGTTTCATCACTGGCGCGGCGCAGGATTCGGTTCGGCGGCCGATTACTCCGTCCCCAATGGCCCCGAGGGAGTGGTGATCGATTACTTCCTGAAGAAGGAGATTGAGCAGCGGCGCGGCGGCGGTCCGGGAGGGCCGGGTGGCGCCGGGCCAGGCGCAACAGGTGGGACAGGCAGGGCGAGCGGCGCGGGCCCCGCAATGACCGGAGGCCAGGGAGGCCAAGGGGGACAGGGAGGGCAAGGAGAAGCCGAAGGTCCAGGGGGCCAGCGCGAAGGCCCGGTCAAGATCGTGATCACCGACGAGCATGGGAATCCGGTGGCGACCGAACATGGTCCTTCCAAGGCCGGGATCAACCGCTTTGTCTGGTCGATGCGCTACGACGGCCCGGAGCGCCTGACCTTCGAGCGGCAAGAGGAACCCAGCGAATTTGCCGAGCTCTTTGGCCGGGGCCGCGGACCGTTGGTGCTGGCCGGAAAGTATCACGTGGTTATCACGGTGGCGGACCACAAGGGGGAAGCCGACGTCAGCGTGCGTCCGGACCCCAACCTCAAGATTGACCCGGAGAATTTCCGCGCTTCGCTCCGGTTCGCGCTCGAAGGACGCAATGCGGTAAGCGCGCTGAACACCATGCTGAACCGTGTGGACGGAATGCAGAAGTCGCTCGCCGCTTTCCAAGGGATGGTCCGCGCCAGCAATGACGATGACCTGAAGAAGAAGTTTCAGCCGCTCATGGGCAAAGCCTTCCAGCTTGGCAGGAAGCTTCGGGCTTGGAAGGATTCTGTCTATAACTCGGAACTCCAGACCGGCGCGGAAGACGACATTCACTACTTGGAGGCGTTTAACAGCAAGCTCTCCGGCCTCACGGGAGGCGGCGCTTTCGCCTACGGCGAGCCCCCCTCTCCGTTGGCTTTGGAACAGAAAGCCGAGCTGACGAAAGAGTTGGAGCAGCACCTGGCCGACTTCAACAAACTCATTCAGACAGACGTGGCGGCCTATAATAAGGATGCCTTCGCCGCCGGCGCACCCACGCTTTTTGCCGGCGAAGCCATCGCGGTGAAGAAGTTACCGGCGGGACTCTAAGGTTATTTTTGTATGCCGCCCCTTACTGCGCCATCTCCTGCCGGACTCACGCCAAGCGCGCGCTGGCTGTCTTTCCTTGAAGTACTGCTCGGCGCATTCCTCGTCATTGGCCACAACGTCTTTCATATTGTGCCCAACGAAGTCCCGATTCTCTTCGTGCTCTTCTGGATTTCACTTCGGCTGCGCGACGGCGGATGGAGGGTGGCGGGACTCACGCGGCCGCAGTCGTGGGGGAAGACGTTGCTGATGGCCATGGTTGCGGCCGCCGTGCTGCTGCTCGGCAGTCAATACGTAATTGAGCCGCTGGCCAGCCACTTCTGGCATCGGCCGGAGCAGGTCTCCTCGTTGTTGAAGGTGCCCGCTTACGACTGGAAATTCGCCGCGCGCAACTTGGCTGTCGTTTGGGTTTTTGCAGGGTTCGGCGAGGAGGTGGGTTACCGAGGCTACCTGCTGACGCGCGCTGCGGACCTGGGCAACCGCTCGAAGCTCGCCTACGTGGCCGCGATGCTCTACGTCGCAGCCCTCTTTGGCTTCGGGCACTTTTACAAAGGACCCGCGGGCGTTATGGATTCCACTTACTCCGGCCTCGTGCTAGGCGGCGTCTACCTCCTCTCCGGCCGCAACCTGTGGGCCTCGATCCTCGCGCACGGAATATCAGATACCATTGCGGTCCTGTTCGTATTTATGGGATGGGCAACGTAGGGCCTAAACAGCTTAACGCCCGTTAAAGCCCGATTGGTAACGCGGGTTCAGCAAGTCCCTATTCTGCGCATGATATGCGATATTATATTGATTGTCTTGGTCGATATAATTTTGCATATGGACTTGAAGCAGGCAAACATATGCTTTATTATATGAAGCATGAGAAAAAATATAAAGAAGCATATCAAGCCTGTGCGGCTGGACGGCCTTCCCGCAGACATGCGCCACGAACTGAAAGAGGCGCGGCGCAAGCGCGGCTGGAGCCAGGCCGAGCTGGGTCGGCGCGCCAGCCTGCCGCAGATGCATATCTCCGGCATCGAGTCCGGCAAAATCGTGCCGCGCTTCGACACTCTCCTGGATCTGGTGCGGGTGCTCGACTATGACCTCCTGATGGTCCCGCGCTCGCTCGCACCCGTCCTCCAGTCTCTCATTCGCGATCATCGAAATCCCGACCGGCAGCGCGATGAAGGAGAACGCTCCCTCTACGCAGCCGAAGACGGCGAGACAAGGGGTCAGGCCCACGATGAAATTTGATCCGAAAAAACTGAACACGCTCGCCGTCGAAATGCATGGCCGCCGGATTGGCGTCATCAACCGCCTGGCCGGTGACCGCCACCTCTTTGCCTTCGAGCAGGATTATATCGATGATCCCGACCGTCCGACGCTCAGCCTGTCTTTCAAGGGCGAGACGGGCGGGCTGGTAACCGCCACGCGCCCGACCGGCCTCCGCCTTCCGCCCTTTTTCTCGAACCTCCTGCCCGAAGGCCATCTGCGGGACTATCTGGCCAGGCGCGCGGGCGTCAAATCCCAACGCGAGTTCTTTCTTCTCGCGGTTCTTGGCGCCGATCTTCCGGGCGCCCTGGTCGTGACGCCTCGCGGCGAAGACGACGCTGATGCTCATCATGATGCCGATGACCGTCGTGATAATCGAGGTCATGATGCCCCGCTGCGCTTTTCCCTGGCCGGTGTGCAGTTGAAGTTTTCCGCCGTCATGGAGGCCTCCGGCGGACTGACCATCCCCGCCGACGGCATGGGCGGGTCCTGGATCGTCAAGCTCCCCTCGGCCCGTTTTCCCGCCGTCCCGGAGAACGAACACGTGATGCTGGAACTGGCCCACGCCATCGGCATCCCCGTCCCGCACCACCGCCTGGTGGAAATAAATGCCATTCAGGGGCTGCCGGAGGACGTGGGGCGCATCAAAGGCAAAGCCCTCGCCGTCGAGCGGTTCGACCGCGGTCCCGGCGGCGAGCGCATTCACATGGAGGATTTCGCGCAGGTGTTCGGGCAGTTTCCCAGCGACAAGTATGAGCGCCGCAGCTATGCCAATATCGCTTCCGTGCTATGGGCGGAAGCCGGACAAGAAGCAGCCTACGACTTTGTCCGGCGGCTGGTTTTTTCCGTGCTCATCGGCAATGGCGACATGCACCTCAAGAACTGGTCGTTGCTTTACCCTGATCGCCGCACGCCGGTATTGTCGCCGGCCTACGATCTCGTGGCCACGCTGCCCTACCTTCCCGCAGACCAGCTCGGCCTGAGCTTCGGTGGCAGTCGCAGCCTTAAAGAGATCACGGTCGATCAAGTGCGGCGTTTCGCCGATACCGCACGCATGCCCGTGAGTCCTCTCTGGCCGATGGTTATCGAAACGGCGGATCGAACCGTCGCGGCATGGGAAGCACTCGAACTCACGTCTCTGCTCCACCATGATATGCGGACCGCCATCGGCAACCAGATTCTCTCGGTAGCCGCAAATATCCACCGGAACCGGAGGTCCGCACCGGCCTAGGCATTTTTGCCCCCTAGCTGCCAATGTTGTTCCCGGCGAACCGGCGGTAATTCGACACAATCTGCGATGGGGGACAGGGCGGACATTTCCACGAATCTCAGCATCACGAAACAAAAATTGTGTAGCCACGGTCAGTGATTTTCTGAACGTGGGTCTTTCTCTTTTCCGGTAAGACTCCACAACCAAGTGATGGCAAGCAGGCAAAGTAACTTCCCCGACGCAGACCTCACAGGCCGAATCCGATCAGGATGCTATCGATCACCCGGAAATCATTGGCTGGAAGGGGATTTCCGAACAGCGATCCGGTTCGAGGGCACGGTTCCGAAACCGGTGTTACACGTTCAAGCGCTCGTGTCGACGCGATGGACCGTGAAGGCTCGTGCGGAACCCGTGAGCGCCAGGCAGAGATTTCAGCGCAGCACGAACCGTCCGACGGGTTTGGAGGGCTTGCCACTCACCAGGAAGCGCGCGTCCTCGACCTCATCAGCCGTTGGCGTATGGGCGCCGAGGGTTCCCTGGCTACAGAAGGGCTCCCCAATCCCCGGCCGCTTGCCGGGCGGCTTCCAGAACAGGTCGTAGCAGCGCCCCAGGGCTGAGGCGCCATTATTGACGTCCTGGCTCGCCCAGCGGGCGTTGCGCATGAGCCAGAACACCTGGTCGTTGATGCGCTCGTACGGCTTCTGGTCGATCCCCCAAGCCTGGAGCTTCTTACCCTCCTCTTTCAAGTCCACGTCGCCCTGCGCCACAGGGCTCAGAATGGAGTCCTCAAGATACACGACGTACGCGCCCTCGGTCATGTGCTTCAGCCGGTCCCAGGCTTCTTGCACCGAGTGGCCGCGGTGCACCATGTTCTCAAACAGGTACTTGGCGAATCGCGCCGTCGCCCAGCCTTCCACGGTCGGGTCATAGCCCAGGAACACCTTGGGCTTGAAGGCCTGGGCCAGGGCAGGATAGCTTGCCGTATGGCAGGCGTCGAGAAACACAAAGGAATCAGGGGCGCCCTGGCTGCCCAGCGCGGTCTTAAAGAAATCCGGCCACAGGTAGGGAAAGCAGAACTGCACCCCGTTCACCGCCTCCATACAGCCGATGGAGACCGCCGCTGCCGCCCGCCCGGGCAAGCCCTCGCTCACCAGCAAGTCGTGCAACCGCTTGACCGCCACGGGGGGAGTCAGCCTTCCCACGGTCACACCCTTTTCCGCCGTCGCGCCAATAAATCCGGCCACGGCAATGCCGTTGTTGTGATGGTCGTCATCCACGCCGCCGTGGGTGGCAAAGTAGATGACCGTGGGTCGGGCCTGCAAAGCGCGGAACACCGGGCCGGGCGTGGCCTGGTCGTCGATCAGCACGGTGACGTTGTACCCGGCCTTTTCAAGCTGCTTGGCCACCCCTTCCGGATCGTCCCCCAGCGACTTGAAGGTGACCTCCTGGGCGACGGTGGAGAGGGGCCGCGGCTTGGTGTTGCCCTCTTTCCACAGTTCCGGCCGAAACGCCAGATAAGCCTTGTTGTGAAACGGCGCCACCACCAAGGCCGTTTTCGATTTGGGCGCGTCCGGGTCGCCCGGCGGATTCTGCGCTTCGATGTGCGTGCGTGGGTCCGCGGCGAGGGGCGAGATGGGCGCCTGGCGTTGCACCGGCGGCGTGCGCGGCGCCGCCTTGCTGGAAAACCAGATGTAGACTTTGGGCTGAACGGAAACCGGTTCCGGCGGCTTAACCGTCAGCGCCAGTCCCTCACCCCCTTGCTCCACGTCCACTTTCTCGACGCCCTCTTGTTTGCGCGCCTCCTTGGCCGCTTCCTCGGCTGCCCCGCTGCCGCCCTCGCCGTCTTCCACAGCCTTGTTGAAGGCCGCGAAGATCAGGCCTATGCCCTCCGATTTCACCCGCATCCACGTCGATGTGCCCGGGTCGTCGCTGGAGAGCTGCGTGGGTAGCGTCAGCGTATCGCCCTGGAGCTGGAACGACTTGTTGTTGACCTCGACTTCGCCGGAAATGTTGATGGTGACCCGGCCACCTTGCTGCGACCAGGTGCCCGTCTGATTGAGTGGGTTCTGGTTGGGCCCCGTCGCGGAGAGGGTCGCCTGGCCGTTGGCGCTCAACGTGAGGGTGGCCGAGCCGCCCGTCAGCACGTGCCAGCCACTGGGAGAATCCTTCACGTGTTGCCAGGTGCCCTGGAGCGAGTCTGAGGCTAGAGCGATTGCTGGCACCCCCATAAGCAACAGCGCCAGCGGAGCGAGCGATTTGAGACAGCGGCCGGTTGGCATTTCTTCGTCCTTTCTTCCCTCGTCTTCTTCTTGATGCCCGTCGCCGAGACCGTGTTGGTGATTCAAGTCACCTCCGGCGACAGGAAGACTCCTGACTCCAAAAAATCTGGCCGCCAATATAGACCACTATCACCGCGCTCGCCAGACCTTTCGCCAAATGCTTCAGGACAGGAGAGGCAATCTGGTCACTTGCCTGGCCCGAGGAAGCACGGCACACCACAAACCCATATGACCATTGCATTCAGCGGCAGCCAGACGTATGTTGTCGGGCCGGGCCGAGAGTTGATAATGGGAACTCTGGGTTCCTGCCTGCTTCCATATCGCCTTATCCACGGGAGGTCAAAGTCATGACAAAGTATTTCCGGTCTTTTTCCCTTTTACTCGTGTTCCTGTCCGCAGTCACAGTTGTACGTCTTACCGGGCAATCTCCGCAGCCACAAACGTATTCGGTTTCAGCCGTCGGCATGGGGACAGTAGAGAGCATGTTTAGCGGCAAGGAGTCGACCCTTAAGATCTTTCGCCATGGTCCTAAAGAACTTATCGATGTAACCATCGCTCCGTGGGAAGCAAGTAGCGCGGACCTGCGGTTCAAGGTCCGCGGCTTTTCATCCGGAATTACGCGATCAGGTCATAACGCGGGCACGCACATCGAACTCGTAGCGCGGACCTGCTCCCCAAGGTCCGCGGTTTTTCGGCTTTGAATTCGCGTATGCACATCGAAGGGAAACGGAATGCGATCGATGCGGAGTCCGCAAAACCGTTCTTGGTCCTCCCCACTCACCCCCGCGCATTCCCGCATGCTTGACCACTTCCAGTAAAGCCGCAGACCTTGGAGTGCAGGTCTGCGCTACGGTTTCTGCACCAATCCCCGGCGGACAGGGTTTAAATGGATGTATTTTACCGTTACAAAGATAAACCGGTCGTACAGGAAAGGCCGGGGCAGACGCGACATGGCGATGATTTACGCGCC